>Ga0160451_100014_pt1 | contig 272271 bp, 241 predicted proteins | sample HID1975M_E1MG_FD_108270 | JGI IMG/M metagenome (GOLD analysis project Ga0160451, IMG submission 108270) | Enriched soil microbial communities from UW Madison campus, WI, USA - HID1975M_E1 MG | ecosystem: Environmental > Terrestrial > Soil > Unclassified | place: USA: Madison, Wisconsin... | reverse complement strand
CTTTATTGGTTATTTTATATGATCTATTTGATTTATTTCAGTTTTTCAATCTCGTCGATGGTAAGGCCTGTCGCCTCAGCAATTTGGTCTACTGATAATCCCATCGATTTTAGCTTTACAGCCATCTCAATAGCTTTTTGGTGTTGGCCTCCAGCTTTAGCAATTACAACTGCTTTCTTGGATGCTTGCTTAGCCTCTTTCAATTGTTTTTCTAGTCCTTCAACTTGTTCCTGTTGATACATCCGCACTGCTTCGGCATCCCATTTACATTTTAAACTAATATCATACATAGTTCGTTCCTCCTTTGTCAATTTTGCATAGCTGGCCAACTGAAAGAAGCGTTGAAATACCGCCGATTTCATGATCCGTGGCAAGGTCTTTAACGTACACATATTCTTTAGCATAAAAAATACTTTGTCCAGTTCGTCTTCAACCTCAGCTTCGCTTTTAACAAAAAAAATCAATTCGAGGTATATAAATCCAAATCCTTCGTGAAAAATTTGCCCTGAATCTCTATTACACAGGCAGGTATCGTGAAAATAGGTTTTATGATCACCTCCTGGCATATGAAGGTTTAAAATTTGGAATAGAGTACCATATTTAAGGTTATTCCTCAGAAAAATTTAACGTTGTGACTTTTAGATGTATAGTTACTCACCCACGTCTTACAAACCCAGAAACTGGATTTTCTTCATCAAGGACAATCGAAACTAAAAACAATTATTTAAATGAAAATAATTTTGACTACTTCCATTTTGAATATCATTGGGAAATTCAACAGGGGATGTGGACTTTTCAAATAATAGAAAACGATGTTATCAAACTTGAAAAGAGATTTGAGATAATATAATTGTCGGTGATATAAATGAATAATTATTAAATTTCTATATATTTAGTTTCATATCAAACTTCCTATTAAAAATGATTTATTGACCATGACAGACGAAATCAAACAGTTTTTTAAGGCATATTGGCGAACGGGAATGAAGGCCGGTTGCACCGAAAATATTCCAAAAGAAATGATGGTTTCGGCACCTAATAGTGAAGGAAGCTATGAATGGAAATTAATTCCTGGAGTATTGACTAATGAGGATTATAAAAACGTAGAAACACAGTTTAACATCACTTTCCCAGAAAACTTTATAGCATGGCACAAACGTTATTTCTTCGAAGACTGTGATTGTTCAATCATCAGACTACCCTTCTCAAGTCCCACAAAACCGCTACAGGAAATAATAGACAATCTTGACTGCTGTATAGCAGAACAGCTGATTCCTCTTGGTCTTATTCCCTTTGCAAACGAAGGTAATAATGCCGGACCATTAGTCTTTGACACAAGGAACGCTAGCGGAAAGGAAGATTTTCCGATAAAAGTTTATGACCATGAATGTGGTGGTGATCTAGATGGATTGAGTGAAATTATTTTCTCATCATTTAGAAAAATGCTGACATGTTTAACACATTTCCTGACCGAAATTGAAAAAAGAAAACGTTTTGAAGTGTTTGCCGACTTCTATGAAATCGACCCTGAGGGTGCTGGTGCAACAGGTAAAGAGTAATGGGAAAGCAGGATCGCAATGGAAAAAGCAAAATTTGAAGAATTTGGATACTAGATTTTTACAACCGAAAAGATGCTGAACTACAGAAAACTCTGTTACAATTATAATTTTATAAGGCAATAAAGGAATTTTATGAGCGACATATTTAAGGATGAAAACATTTATCCGTATCAAGGAAAGATAAAAGAGCATTTCAAAGGTTTTTACGATGCTGCATTTATAGCTTTTATTCCATTCTTTCAAATTGATTCACAGACGAATAACAAGGTTAGTCTTAAGAAATCAAAACTATTGTCTCATGAAGAAGCTGTACAAGAATTTGAATTCTTGAAAGATCTTTCGAAAGCGAATAGGCAAATTTATAGTTACAAAAATGATGAATATCCCTCAAATGAAACTATTTTTTTGAAAGGCAAATCAATCTCATGGAACAAGGTAGTTACTGGATCAGGGTTTACGGACTATGCTGAACTTAATAAAGCTTTACGAACTTCGATTGGTGCGCTAAGTAAAAACTATACTAGACCAGACCTTTTGGAAAATCTTAATGCATTTACTGATAAGAAAAGTATCTATCATCCTACTGAAGGCACTTTTGATATGTTATCAAAAGCAAGCATTTATAGAACTTTCCAGTTTTTCAGAAAACCTCAGATTGTAATAACAGACGAATTCTACCAACACACCTTTAGTATAAACCTCGATAAATTAAGTGAATTTGAGTTTTGTGATCAAATTAATTTCAAAGATTACTACATATATTCTGCTGATTTTGAACTTTTGTTTACGGTGGAATGGGATAGTTTTTTCTTTATTATTGCGACAGATAGCAAAAAAATGGAACAGTTAATAGAGAGCAAATTGTTTGAAGGTTTTTTATGTAATGATGAGACAGATCATCATTGGGATTATATGGATAAAAAGTAAAGGAATGTTTGATATAAGCCAAAACCTTACAACTATTTTCACTTATTTAAATTTAATTTTCTTAGAGATATCATAAGATACCAAATCTTCTCATTAGAAGGGTTGATTGTAAATTAAAAGAAGTGAAACAATTCTTGCGAATCCCACAAATTATGGAATATCTCCTATCCTAGCATCTACTTACATATGAAAATATTAATGCTATTTTTAATTTTGTTCAGCTTTTCTGCAAACGGGCAGTCATCAAAACAGCTTACTGATGAACTGAGTAAGGTTCTAAAAGATGAATTGGTGAGAGGAAAACAATTTTCAATCCATTTTAATAAAGTGAATAATGGAGAAATTAACATCTTGAGCCCGAGTCTTCCCACAGATGACTTGTTATTAAATAAGATAAAGACTGTTTTAAAAAAAGACTCTCTACTTCAGTCCAAAAATTCGTACTTCTTACATATATACTGGGATCTATATTCGACAGAAGTTTACAGTTCAATAGGAAAGAAAGTTTCGGAGGGTTTTTCAAATTATGCAAACTACATGCCTACCCCCTACGGTGGCATTGGATTATTTGTTAAAAATATGGTAACTGAGCTAAAACGAAATAATTTCGACTTTCAACATTATTCAAGATATCAACATCAACTAGAAGTATATGTGGATGAAAAAGGGAACCATTCTTTTACGGGTTCCGACAAAATTCTGTCGTACTTGGACAGCACAAAACTGATCCGCTGGAGAATAGCTTTATATTATGGCAAACCTATTAAAAGTATATATGGGATCTCATTAATCAATCCTCAACCCTTATCAGATAGTCTTAAAAGAATAGAATCAGCACAAGCTCCAGAGGTATTTGTGTGGGATCAACTATATGAAAATCAGCTTGTGCGCTATCAATCGGGTATACAACAAATCCCACAGGGAGAACTTATTATTTCATTTGTTCTCAACGCTTCATTAAATAGCTTTGAAAATCCAATAATACATCGTGGAAACCGAGATGATGCAAAGAAATTAATGAATTTCATCTTAATGCAGCATCCTTTCAAAGACAGTTTTTACTGGTCTGAATATCCAAAGTCTGACCGTTATTATTTCTACTTAAAATAGCATACATTTTTCTCAATGTATGCTCTTCTGTTTTTCGTGTTATATTTTTCGTGTTTTTTTCTGATGCATGTACGTTATTTTTGAAGTCGATTGTTAACAACTGCTCTGCTCCTGTCGATTGACCTTCTGTTATACCCGCAACGTAATGATCAATGGCGAGATCTGCTGTAGATAAATTGACCACCGCTTTTTTAGGGTTTGATACCTCTGGTTTGCTTGCTGCCATTGTGAATGTTGATACTGCGATCAAGGCTGCTGCTGCGAATGTTTTTGCTAAAGTTCTCATAATGTCTTTATTTTATAGTTTGTTAGTTCTTATTTGTTGATTCAAAAGTAGGATGTAATTCGTCCTTACCCTATGGCAATTAAACTAAACCAACTAAAAACTTGTTGAACGATGGAAATCAATAGGTAAAATTATTTTAAACTTTTTTGAACTATTTTATTCGACAGGTGTTCTTATTATACAAAGCGATAACAAACATACTTTCAGAATGAAAGTGGATAACGATAAATGACGTAGTACAGTAAATAAATCCAATTGCTTGAAAACAATTTGGATGATGAAACAAAAAAGAGGAAACGATAGGAAACATAAAAATTACTGTGCAGTTAAACGCCAAGATAAAGGGTCTAATGAGAATTAGGCCCTTTTGATGTATATGGATTTTCAAACATTCGTAACTATTTTACAGGATATAAATGGTATTTATTCGTAACTTAATACGATTAACCTATATACTTACAATAACTAAATCGATGCATTCAGGGGTATTAAATATAGCTTAGCTAGGTACTATATAATTGCTTCATTATTGCTCTGTAGCTATAGTGCTAAAAGTCAAGAAGAAGAAACAATTCAATTTTACCCACGCGAGAGTTTTATACCGACTCCTCGAATTGCTATATAATTTACATGAAGAACTTTTGAAAGCTTTTCTAAAAACTTATGAAAGAATAATCATAGAATTTAGTGCAATGAAAGTCAGTAATTTATAAGAGATAAATTCTGCAGATAAAATTTATAGAATATACTCTTTGAAACAAAAGTTTGAAAATAAAACAAAGAAATTAATATGAAACTGATCTACCTTTTTTTCTTTTCAATAGGACTTGCTTATGGTCAGTCAGGCCAAGAACTGGCTGTAGGCTATGCAGATCGCTATGACAGTCTTCCAGCAATACATATTGAGATTGCAGAGAAACAACTTTATGAAAGGGCTACTCCGGCACCGAAAATGATATTTCCCCATGTTGCTATAAAGAAGAACACACTGATAGTACCTACAGGAAAAGGCCTCATTACACTCAAAAAATATGACGATTCGCCCGGACAAGACGACGGTTTTCGCGGCTGGCAGTATATGGGATATTTCCCGCGCTTGCAGATGCATGCTGTAGTAAGCCATAGTGTTTCTGAACATCTCGGATTCAGCGACATGGTATTGCTGGACAGCGTTACTTCCGACCAGTATGGGATTGTCTCTATCGGAGATGCTGCCGTATCGCTCCCCATCCATTCTCCCGACGGACGCTTTCTTGCCTACTACTACAACCATGTATATGAACGCAATAGTTGCTTTATAGGACTTCTAGAAATACGCGATGGCATGATAAGCTCTTATGCCCGAATTTCAGAAATGGCAAGCTTTCAGACCAAGAATTGGGCAGTGGAAGATATCAGATGGATCGACAATACGTCCTTTATCGTGAAAACTTATGTCCTAAAGGGACAAGGAGTACTGGAGGAAAGGCAGTATACGTATTACTTGGCTAGGCTGGATAGTGCGATTAAGAAAACTGAATAATTTGATAATTAAAAATAAGGATGTGAAACCATCAAATATCTTGGCTGGCACATCAGATTTATTTCTGATGCAGGAGTAATTGCCTACCTGCATGGTTATTTTGGCGATCATATAGTCATCAGACTCCTGTACAATTTTGGGCTAGTTTTATAGTTTAGAATAAACCAGCAAAAAACTTGGTGAACGGTCGAAATGATGAGGTGAAGTTGTGAGGACCGATTGAAAATGCTAAATTCACCATACAATCTATTTAAAAAAGCTCATGTAACTCCAAATAATGACCCAAAAAAGCGAACATAACTGTATTAATACTGATGATTTACTCGAAAGGACTAAAATAAACATAGACAAATTTGGTCTTCAGGTTATTACAGTCGCTGCGACAAACTATCTGCCATCTTTTACTTATAGCATTGGTCTAATGCAGAGATACCATCATCCTGAAATAATCTGCTTTGGTCTACCGATCGATTTGGCACACGAAATCACCAATGTTGTTGCGGACCTAATCAAAGATGGTGAGGTATTTACACCCGGAGAAATTTACTGCAATATCTTCTATGAAAGTAAGGCTATGTTTATAGCGGTAGATAAAAGAAACATCGATGATTATTTTGGTACCGGGATAAATTATTATCAAGACAAACAATTTGATGCGCTTCAATTAATCTGGACGGATAGTAATGACAGATTTCCATGGGAGGAAAATTTTGAAGAAAAATATGTTTACATACAACCTTTGCTTGATAGAAATGCTGAATTTAAGTTTTATGAGCCTAAGAATTTAACAACTTTTACGACGCGACAATGGCTTGAAGAAAAAGAACCTATATTGCATGTCGTGCATGATCATGATGGTGACTGGCAATTTCTGACAGGAGATCAAATGCCAGAAGATATTAAGATAGTTGCACTTGAAGAATTAACTAAAAAAGACATTACATTGAACGAAATATTTGACCTAGAATATGGCGAAAAAGCAGAACGCGATACCATAGGTGGAAAATGGACACGAAATAGAATTGAAGATGATGAAGAAGAGTAATCTATAGATTATCTGTCATTAAGTCATTATGTGTATCAAATGAATTAAAAAAGAAGGAATATTGATCAATCTAGGTGATGTTAGAAGCATTTGTAAAGTTTTCAGAGGCCAAAACAACAATAAGACAAGTATGAAAAAAGGGATAATTTTACTAGGGCTTTGTGGACTGATTGTCGTTGGTGGTCTCCACGCCAAAAGAAAATTTCATGACTCAAACCATCGGCTGGATCAGGTAAAAACAGAGGTCAAAAAACTTGCGAACAAAAGCGAAATTAAAAATGGCGACTTAATTTTTCAAACTTCACTTTCAGGACAAAGTAAAGCAATCGAACTTGCAACAAAATCTAAATATTCGCATTGCGGTATCATTTACAGCGACAATGGGCAACATTACGTTTTTGAAGCAGTGCAGCCTATTAAGCTAACACCACTTGACAAATGGATCGCACGGGGTAAAGATGGACATTATGTAATTAAGCGACTAAAAAACGCTGATCAAATTTTGACAACTGAAACGATCCAAAAAATGAAACAAGAAGGCGACAAGTTTAAAGGTAAAAATTATGACCGAACTTTTGAATGGAGTGATGACAAAATTTATTGTTCTGAACTAATCTGGAAAATCTACAAACGTGCGACAGGACTTGAAATTGGAAAACTTGAAAAACTAAGCGACTTTGACTTAACAGACAAAGTTGTTAAACAAAAAATGAAAGAGCGTTATGGCGACAAAATACCGCTTAACGAAGTTGTAATTTCACCAAAGGCAGTTTTTAACAGCGAACTATTAGAAACAATAAATGTAAATTAATAAATAGCCATTATACCTGTCTGGCATTATATCATCAAGATTGCCTTGACTTTATTATTTTTACGTAACTAATCAAGAGAAAATACCTAAAACGTATCGCGGAAAGATCACAACAGTAAAATCCTATAATTCAGAACGCTAAAAATAATAATGAACATCCCTACTCATCACATAATAGTTAGTAATCCTATAATCTACCGAAATACTTGGAGCTTCAACCTGGTATTTCATTCTCCTATCTTTAATAATGTTTATTTTAAAAAAGGAAATTGGAAAACTTTAGAAAAATAAAAAGCTAATAAGCGTAGAAATGATAATTTGAAATGAATATAAAATAATAGGTATATTGGTTATATTAAAATTCACTATTACAAAAGTGTCATATTAGAAATAATTCAGACAATCCTATTATGCTTTGTATCTACAAAAAATAGAAAGTAAATGTTAAAATATCCACTTATACTGATACATGGAACTGGAGCGAAAGACAACACTTTGTTCTGGGGAAGAATTCCAAAATTGTTAAGGGAATTAGGAATTAATGTATTTTATGGGTATACAGATGCTTGGGGCTCAATTGAAGATAATGCAAAGTTACTTCAATTAAGAATAGAAGATATAATCCATAAGACCGGTGCAGAAAAAATTAATTTAATAGCGCATTCAAAAGGTGGCATTGACGCGCGCTTCCTGATTTCGAATTTGCAATATGGTCGAAAAATAGCTTCCTTAACAACAATATCAACGCCTCATCATGGTACTTTAATTGCAGATTATTTTTTAAATAACAGAACCTTCCAAAGTTCAATCGCAAAACGCATACTCCCTGTTTTGGTCAAAATATTCGGTGACAATAACCCAAATATTTATAATGTAATAAATGAGCTAAGCATAAATTATATGGAAAGTTTTAATCAAAATAACTTAAATGATCCATTGGTATATTACAATAGTTATGCATCTGCTATGGCTTCTAAAAAAGATGACTTCCTATACTCTTGGACATATCAGTATTTAATAAAGAACGCCGGAGAAAATGATGGACTTGTACCTGTGAAATCAGCAGTTTGGGGTGATAAATTTCAATTATTCACGGATAGTAGTCGTGGTATTTCACATGGTGAAATAACTGACATAAAACGGAGGAAAATTGGAGCATTTGACATTCCCGAGATTTACCGTAAAATAACAGATGATCTTTCTAAAAATGGTTTTTAATGGTATACTTCTGTAAAACATCAGGTTTCTTAACTAGATAATGAAATCAAAATTATTTAATAAAATGCCTAATGTTGGTATATAAACATGGTTTGCTACTTTTTCAATATCTTCAAATAAAACATTAATAAAAAGTTGTTTTTTCAAAAAGGAAATACCTTCAGAACGTCTGCTGGTTTTAATTCTATGATCAATCTCGCAATAAATCTGATACCCAATTTCAAACTATGACATCAGTTTTTTAAAGGCATCTACAAAATTTAATAGCGCAATATTTGTTTTAGAATCCGCTAAATGCCCTTTTTCATTTATTTTCCCTTTGATTCCAGAAATTAAAAGTGTAGTCTCTGTTGTGAAATTTGCCATTAAAGTTTCCATAATTAGCTGTAATTCTACATGTCCTTTTTCTCCATGAGCAGATGCTGTTATTATACCCAACGGTTTGCCAGAAAATACAGTTGTTGACACACACCATTCGATCACATTTTTGAGTCCGCTGGGAATACTGAAAACATATTCGGGTGTACAGATTAAAACCCCTTCAGCAATTTCAATTTCTTTTCTAAACTTTAAGATTTCTTCTGGTGTATTTTCGATAGAAAGTTCAGGATCAAAATGTGGAAGAGTTTTAAGATCATTAAAAACTTTGATATTTAGAGTATCCTGTGTAAGGTCAACGATTAAAGTTATAAGCTTTTGATTTGAGGAATAGCTACTCGCACTACCATTTATTACAAAAATATTTTTCATAAGTTATTTTAATCCTAAATTATTAAGAGCTAAATCGCCTTTTCATAACAATTGAAAACTCCTTTTCGAAAATTAACAGTACCCACCAGATGATATCCTTTTTTTAAATAAACGGCATTGGCTGTTTCATTTAATGAAAAAGCATCAAAACGGATGGATTGGTATTTTTGTTCAACAGCATATTGTTCTGCATATCTGATCATTTTACTAGAAATTCCTTTTTCTTGAGCAGCTGGTTTTACATATAGACGATGAATCACAAGAAAGGGAATACTGGTATTCCAATTTAAGTCATTATATTCTTCATCACATTTTTCATTTAGAGCCATATACGCGACTAGCTCTCCCTGATCTTCATAAATAAATGCCTGCTCCTTATCAATATCCTGTGTAAGTACGACCTCATTAGGATATTCTTGATCCCATTGGTCAACACCTTCACGCAACATATCAATCTTTACCTCCTCCAGCACCTTTGACGCTTGAATAATATCGCTTTGAGTTGCTTTTCTAATCATTTCGTTAACTATTGTTCTATTTTGAAATTTATGCTTGCAGAGCTTAAACTAATAATCATTTTACAATATGGTTATTTAGCCTAAAAATTCCTACAGTTGTGTGTCGGATTAAATAGCATTAACCTTAATTTTTCCTATTCTAGTTGAAAGATATTATCAAATCTAACCAAGTCAAAACTACAATCTTTTTCTCATTTAACAATTGCTAAAAGAAGTAATATAAATGCTTGCTCGTGGTTTAGTTTTACGCTATGCAACAGCTTTAGACATGACAAATTAAGCCTATGTAACTTTATTTTTCTGTAGAATTGACATAAAGCAACAAATCAAAATAAATTATGAGGTCGACATTATTGCGAGTTATTCCAGCTCTATATTTCTTAGTATCAAAGTCACTTAACATTTTTTATTATCGGGAAGCAATAAAAGATATTCAATACTTTGTGAACGTGGTCTTGCTATCCAAAACGAAAACAAAAGCCACATCGTGAAATGTGGCCTTAACTAAATATATGATTAAACAGTAAATTACTTATACGAGTTGATGGATTGTGCTACTTTCCAGTTACCGCCTTCATTGACTAATGTCACGAGATCGGTTTTGGTAAAGTTTTCAAACTCCAGGATTACTTTGGCAATCATATAGTCAACTGATTTCTGTACGATGGTGGTACTGGTTTTACAGTTTAACTGCTCTCCTTTTTGCTTTTTCAAGAAGGACACAATTTCCGAACGGCTATTAGTTTTATCTTCTGATGCCTGTACTTTTTGACTAAAATCTGCTGTAAACAACTGCTCTACTCCTGCCGATTGTCCTGCTGTCATAACCGCAACGTAATGATCAATGGCTAAATCTGCTGTAGATAAATTGACTACAACTTTTTTAGGGTTTGATACCTCTGGTTTGCCAGCTGCCATAGTTAAAGTAGAGACTGCGATCAAGGCTGCCGCTGCGAATGTTTTCATAATGTCTTTATGTTATATTGTTATTAAGTTGCATCAGCCCCACACCCACCAACTCAAACCCTGATGCCTGCTTTGCAGTTCTATTTGTTTGTTGATTCAAAAATAGGTTGTAAATCGTCTCTACCTTATGGCAATTAGACTAAACCAACTAACAACTCGGTGAATGAAGGAAATAGATAGGTGAAATTAATTTGATTTTTTTAATCTCGGCTTACTGTTTGTTTTTTCGTCGAAAAGCAAAATAAATAATAATTGCACTAACTGACATTAATATGGAAGCTAAAAAAAATGGTGCTCCAGAAAATTTAAATAGTGCTTTATCATGTGTAAAATAATAGAATAGGTTTGTCATAATCGGAGGACCTATTATAGAAGTCGCACTCATTAGACTGGTTAATGCCCCTTGAAGCTCACCTTGTTCATTTGAAGAAATATTTTTACTGATTAGTGATTGCAGTGCTGGTCCGCATATCCCCCCTAAAACATAGGGTAAGAGGAAAATAAACATCATCCACCCTTCATTAGTAAATGCAAATAACATTAAACCCAATGCATATAATAACAACCCAAAATAGATACTTTTATATTCCCCCAACTTGGGTGTGGTCCATCTTATTAAGAGTCCTTGTACTAATCCGGTCAATAAACCCAGTAAACCTAGCGATAGACCTACAACTCGCTCTGTCCAGTTGAATTTATACATGGTAAAAAAATGCCAATTACTCTGTACGGCATGAAGAGCGATGTAGACCAGAATTAAAGCAAAAATAAGATTTGATATCTTCGACTGTTTTCTCAAAAAATTAAATGTACCGATGGGATTTGCACGTTTCCAGTCAAATGAACGGCGTTTATCTTTATCTAAACTTTCTGGTAGTACAAATAACCCATAAAGAAAATTCACCATACACAGCAGAGCTGCTGCATAAAAGGGAACTCGAGTTCCATAATACCCAAGTAAACCGCCAGTTACCGGTCCTAAAATAAATCCCAACCCAAAAGCAGCTCCGATTAGGCCGAAATTTTTCGTTCTATCTTCATCGGTGGATATATCTGCAATATACGCACTAGCTGTGGAAATACTTGCCCCGGTAAGGCCAGCAATGATTCTTCCAAAAAATAACCAACCCATGGATGGTGCAAATGCTAACAGCATATAGTCAACTGCAAATCCAAAAAGAGAAATTAAAAGGATTGGGCGCCTTCCATATTGATCACTTAGATTTCCCACTATAGGCGCAAATATAAATTGGGTGATAGCATACGCAAACCCGAGCCATCCACCATATTTGGCGGCTTCACTAAGGTCACTATGGATAAATTCTCCGATGAGTTTTGGAACTACTGGGAGTATAATTCCCCAACCTGTAATATCAATCAACAATGTGATAAATATAAATCCTATGGCCGCTTTTTTATCTGTTTTTCTCATGCAGTAAAAGTAAAAAGAGACAAAAGGAAGGTATTGACAATTTAATGGTATTTACATACAATCTGAAAGTTGATCTTATTTACCCATCAGTAACTGTTAAAAACAACTATCATTAATTATACGTTTCTGTAAGTTTTGGGAGATACTCCTACTGCTCTTTTAAAATATCTACAAAAAACACTTGTTTCTTCGAAATGAAGCTCATTGCTTATTTCTTTAATGGATAGACTAGAGGATTTAAGTAATGTTTTAGCATGTAGAATGGTCAGATGATCAATCCATTGTAAGGCAGATTTACCGGTTTTCTGTTTTAGAAAAGTAGAAAGATATTGCGGTGTTAAATGAAGTTTTTCAGCATAAAATGCAACGCTTCTATGCTGGTTAGCGTATTTGGATATAAGGAGATAAAAATCATCTATGATCTCATGTGTGCGGCTCTTTACTACGCTTTTGCTATGAGGTAAATTAGAATATACTTCAGAAATCATATTTATTAAAACTAGAACAAGATGCCTTAGCATTTGTGTCTTATTGGAACTCGCTTTCTTGTGGTAGAAATTTTGTATAAGTGTCAGTAAATCATATTGGAGCTTTATTTCATCAGGTTGAAATCTGATAATAGGTTGCCATCTAATTTGCTCATTCATGACAAACTCGCGTAAAATGGGAAATTCTGTAATAAAATCTAATGAAAGACCAATTGTTATTATTTCTGCATGTTCACTCAATGACTTTGTTTCGATCATCAATTGCGGTTGTAAAACAGCAATGTCACCCTCGTTTATTTCATATTCAAGAAAATGGATTTGCGATTTCATGGATCCTTTTATCATAAATCCCAACAATAAACCATCAAACAGACGACTATGATTTGTGTATTTCTTATTTGGGTCGTTTTGCTGACTAAGAATTATTATCCCTTCCGTCTTTTCCGAAGGATCGAGATCATATAATTTATAGACATTATCCAAAGTTATAAATAGAGCCATGTTCAAATGTCGGAAAAAAAAACACACGTGTAGCAATAGTCGCCAGGTACTATCCTAGAAATTGTATGTAAAGACAATAAATTTGCAAAATTATATATCGAATAATTTACCTGCTTATATGTAAGTTTTTTCTTTTATTATAATATGTTCAGCTTATGCACAAAAACCTTTGCCCAATCAAAATATTAATCGATTAAAAAAATAGGATGAATTCGTTAATTTCATTATCTTGATAGGTGAAATATAATATTATTAAATTATAGCTTAGCTAAATATGATATTGTACATTTATACGCTTTTTCTAAAAAAAATAATAAAAGACATTTTATTATTACTTTTTATGAGTTATCCTTTGTTTTGTTGTTCTCAATATAAACTTAAGGATACCACGCAGTTTATAGAAGATAATTTATCAGCTTATATGAACAGGTTGGATCAATATAAATTTAAAAATATACCGACAATTAACAGAGAAGCAACTGTACGAATATTGATGCGTGAATATTATATTGATGAATTGGTCTCAGGAAATGATACGTTAAATAAGAATCATTACTATGCTCTTAACCATCACCTTTCACAAAAATCATTAAATTCGCTCACCAGTCGTGATCTATTTAACTCCTGCATGATAGTACAAGAATATTATTCGCAAACTTGTGGTCGATTTGCTAGACTAAAATCAACTGGTATAATTGGAATCTTTTACCGAGATGATATACCTTTAGAATATTGGAGTCCCAGACAAATAAATTTGCTACGTAAGAATAGAAAAGAAATAATCGGTTACGTGAATCAAATGTGGTCCGATTTAAAATTTATTGGTGATAACACAAAAGATCTATTGGTCGAATTGATCATGTGGGAGCAGATCCCCAATATATTGAAGCAAATCGAAATATCTCCTGAAGATAATAGCTTATACTCATTATTAGTTCAAATTATGATGCGTGCAAAATTCACGACATTTGAAGCTTCAACTATTTATGAAAAAATTTATGGACCAAAGAGATATGTCACGGGTACTGAGGAAAATCGAACAGCAATAATTGAAATGGCAAAAAAATGCTTTATGGAGTTCAATGCGCTTCCACAATATACTGTACCTATTTATGTTAAGCAATCAAACTCTTCTTACTCTTCTGAAGGGCTTAAAGAGGAGTTGATGACAAGAAAACAGGATTGGTCATTAAAAGAAGTTAAAACTCCTAAGTTTAAACTAAAAAAATAATCTTTTGGGATTACTGCTTACATCAAAAAAAGTGTATTGATATCATATTCAATTATAAATTCATTAATCTCTATTTGTGTACAATCTCAACCTAACTACTTATATTCAAAACTCAATAATTTCCAAAAAATAACCTCTCCCAGAGCTATAAAAATATTAGCGGAACCTCAAAAATGTTGTTCGCCAGATTCATCATGAAATATGTGCTCTAAAACAATAGCTTCCAAAGAGGCTTTCTTTTAAAAAGATGCCGATATTCTTGCAGGTATTCATCCATAATACGTGGTTTTCTAAAAATTATGTCAGTAATGGTATCGGTTTCCGGCTCCGGAACCTTAATTGCCAGATCATCAAGTTCAACAATATGCGTAGCTAGCCATCTGGGTAATTTTGATTTTTTAGTTAATTGACTAAATAATTCGTCAGGCGTAATATCTACATATTCGATTTTACAACATGTTATGCGAGATAATTTTGCGGCCATTTCTAGGTTCGTAATAGCCTGAGGACCCGCAAGAACAATTGACCGTTGCTTTAATTCATCCGTTGCCAATAAACAATTTACTGCGACCGTTGCTACATCACGGCTATCAACGTAATTTCGCTTAGCATGACCTAAAGCGCCGTAAATTTTACCAAAATATTGAATTGTTAGCGCATTTCGTTCCCAATTTTGCATAAATGAATGTGGTCTTAAGCAACAGAAATCATCCATATTTTGTGAAAGATAGTCCTCTACTTTACTATGCCATTGGCTGACCTCTACTTTGGCAGGAGACTGAACTATCGGTGCAGACAATTTAACGATTCGTTTTATACCACTTTGCTTGGCAGCATCAATTATATTAATTTCCTGTTCAACCTGATCTGGAGATGTTGCAGTTAAAAGAAACAATGCATCTGCCCCAATACAAGCTTCTTTAAGTTGGCCCCTTGAATTTAAGTCGGCACTAACATAGGTTATATTCGAAGGTTGGGTACCTATCAGTACAGGATAAGGTCGTTCAGGACTTCTGAGAACCCCTCTTGCTATACAATCAGAATCTTTTAGTTGACGCATTACTTCTCTTCCAACTGTACCTGTACATCCAAAAACAACTATGGTCGGCTTAATTTTTTTCATTTTTATAATTTTTTATATGTTGACGGATTGTTAGTATTGTTGCACCTAGAAATGCTGAGGTTATTATATTAAAGCGTTCTGATTGAAGTTTAAATAACGATGTGCACAACATCCCCAGACCAATCATTAACAGAATGATCAAAAGGGATCCTACCCACTTTTTTCGCACGAATATCTGTCTCAGCTCGAATTGCCAAAGTATAATAAAGCTAAGTATCGTTGACAGCAGCGAGGATAATCCTATAGTCGTGTAGCTTGCCATCATAAGATCAGTTTTTTGAAGCACAAAAGCTGATATAAAAGACATTAAGGCAGGAAATACATAAGCGGGAATAGCTGCAAACATCAATAAGCGCAGGCTGAAATCTGAAGGGGGACAATCTCTATTTTTCATATGATAGTAAGAATAGTTATTTTCATCTGTGTATTTAATGGATAATTATTTATCTCCTACCAATACGATAGCTCAGTGCAGCTTTTCCATAAGCCATGTTAGAAATAGCGAAATCATTCACTGTCTTTTGTGTACTGTCGAATAGCTCATAACGATTCAACAGTCCCATTCCACCTTGTACCTGAAGCCAGACCCCTCCCATCAAGTGTTGATGTACCTGTAGGCCGCCATGTATAGTAGAAAACTGCGCATAATCGACTTCCTTGCCACTATAACCGCTATAATTTTTCAAGTTAAATCGCGTCCAGTCTATTGATCCCGCCAAACCTACCTGTGTGTTTGGACTCACATTATAAAGTACGTTTAATCTAGGCCAATAAAACTGGGCCAACCATTTGTTGTTTGTGCTTCGATAATCAATTGATATTCCTGGAGTAATTAAAGTCTCGCCGAAAGAATGTAAGGCATGAACACCAAATCCTATTTCGAGATTCGATGCAGTTCCAAATTTTTTCGATACACCAAGTATTCCGTCCAGAATCAGATCATCAAAGGAAAGAGATTTTTTAAAATCCGTAGCTAGGGTTGGCATTGCGATTCCTAAAATAGACCATTTACTCGAAATCGGGTGCCGGATAATAATTACCGATTTTATCTCATGAATTCTTTCAATCCGGTTGGGATCATCAATCGTTTCGTTGTCATAATTGAAATCCATTAAACGATAATTCAAATTACTAAAAATGCTTGTCCTGCTTATTTTTACAGGGGGAATTGGCAGCCATACATCATAGGTATTCAGTTGAAATTTATTTCCTGAAAGGGAACTTTCTGGTGGCAGATCTTTGAAGTTAGCTTTACTATGAACAGTGGTGGCAATCCCTCCAACGTCCTGAATGATCTGACTATAGCTTTTATTTGAAAAGAAGAGCGCTAAGATAAGAATACAAAAATATGGCCATTTGGTTATGACTTTGTATTTACAATAAAAGGTAATTTGGAGGCCAGTCCTGATACCGAAGTTTCTAATAGAAATTAATGTTTTCATTTTCTTTGGATTTAATAATACAAAGGTGGACTGAAAACAAGAATTGCTTTAAAACTAAACCACTCTTTACTCGGACAAATCCTGCATAAAGGTAATTCTATATTCCGAGGGGGTTACTCCAGTTATTTTTTTAAATAAGCGTCCAAAGTAGCTAGGATCGCCATAATTAAGCTCAAAAGCAATTTCAGAAATACTCTTGGTCAGGTCCTGTAAAAGGAGCTGGCTCTGTAAGATACTGACTTTATTGATCCATTCCTTTGGACTTTCACCAATGGTTTCCTTGACACATCTGTGGAGATAATTTTCGGAAACAGACAGCTCACCGGCATAAAATAAAATCGACTTATGTTGCAGATAATACCTGTAAACCAATTCCTTAAAGTTAAAAGTAATTTCTGCACTCCGGTTGATACTTTTATTCAGTTCTTTACTGGAAGTAAAAATCTTCTGAAGTCCTGCCTGCAAAAGAGAATAACAAATGCCAAGATTCGGATTTGGATAATATATCTCAATACTCAATAGTTCAAACAGAGATGTTAACCATGTGCTACTCTCCTCTGGTAAATGAATAACTGTATTAGCAGAAAAGAGTTTAATGAGTTCCTGCTTTGAAAGCAATTGATTAAGTATTTGATCTTCAAATAAAATCATGTATCCCGCGGCATCCGGGCTTACTTCCTTCAATGAAGTTACGTTCCCTTGTTTGACAAATAAGATTTCATCTTGTTTTATTGACACCAAATTAGCATCGACCTGTTGTTTTGCACTTCCTCTTGTAATATGAACAATAAAATTGAATTCGGGTCTATGTAATGGCGTGGGGACTTTAATGAAACCAGATGTTTTTCCAATATCATGTATCTGAACAGGTGTTCTTAAAATTGCAAAGTCAGTTGACATCTCTGACATAAACTGCCCCCTGAAATCTGTTGGAGTTATTCTCTTTATTTTAGACACAGCACAAAACTATAGGATAAATGATATCATGTATAAACTTTCATTAGCAAATGAACGGAATTTAGATTTACCATCGTTGTTTTTATTGAAAAAAAATATTTTCCCTTTCTTTATATTTTTGAACTGCAAATAAAATCATAAAAAATGCTTAGTTGGATACTGTGGACTTTATTTGCTAATCCAATGATATACCCATCGTATTTTAATAGTGGATTCATAATGAAATTTATTTTGACAATGATTTTTCTTCATTGAAGATCATTTATATTGTTATTCCAAACATATTAAAAATTTAACTTTCGAGCTGTTAAAAAAGTATACATAAAAAAGCCACATCTTAAGACATGCTATACTTTCTATTTGAAATCTGATGTAAACAACTGCTCCACTCCTGCCACTTGACCTTCTGTCATAACCGCAACATAATGATCAATGGCTAAATCTGCTATTGATAAATTGACCACTGATTTTTTAAGGTTCGCTACTTCAAATTTCCCTGTTGTTATAGTGAATATTGATACTACAATCAAGGGTGCAACAAAACAGAAATTCACAAACGCAACATTGTTGCTTTTTTAAATTTATTTATTACTTTCGCCTATTATTAGATAAATAGATATGATAGAAACATTTAACATGAGATGTCCGCATTTTTTAGTCTATGGACTATTTGTGCTGGCTTTACTGAGCTGTAAAAAAGATGGCGATACGGTATTACCTGAGATTTCCTTTGACCTACCGGCAGACATCAATCTGGTGTATGGAAAACATGATACCATTGACTTAAACACATTTATTGTTAATCAGGGAAATGGTGTCAATTTTTCTGTCGGTTTTGAACCCACCGAAAATGTACAGATTACACCCCAAATAACATTGCATAATCAACTTGAAAAAGCAATTTTTATAGATAAATCTGGAAAATTGTTTATTAAAAGCGAAGAATTATATCCTAATGGAACCACCTCCAGCTTAAATGGCAAAAAAATTCCTGCACAATACAGCGTAACAGTGTCCGCCAAATCAACTGATGGTAAAGAAGTCGCTCAGAAATTGTTGTCAATACGTGTTTTAGAGCTGGAAGATCTTCAATTTAAATATTTTGACGACTTAAAAAAGGCCAACTGAAAATATTTAATATTATGTATACAGACACAGACAGTTATTTTACTTTAACAAAACCAGTTCCTTCAAAAAACTTAACACTAAAGTTAACTGAAGCACAAGCAAAAGAGGTCGGACTTTCATTGCAGGACACTGCATTAAAGCTATATTGGAAAGGTAACGCAAACCAAGAACATGACAAATACATGGAATTAAATCCTAAATTAGAGAAAGATGGTTTCGCTATCGGGTCAGCAAGTTTTTCGATCAGATACATTCCAAAAATTGAATTCTTTTTTGGGGAATTATATCTCGATCCATCTACCCAATCCATAAAAAAACTGAGTACCAGCTTTAGACGCAGTTCGGTGGAAGGTGGTAGTGCAATTCAACCCACTTTTTTCCCAGAGAAATTGATATCCAGCTTTGAAATTTCTTCTATAGAGAAAGATGGCCGTATTTTCAGTGACACTGAAATGGTATTTACCATAGATAAAGGAACGGGAATGGTAAGTGTAAAAAATAATACTTCATTGAAAGCGGGAATTTATACCCTTACATTACAAGCAAACACCACTAATGGTCAAAAAGTAATAACAACACTTTCTTTGGGTTTGGAGTAAATAAATAACTTAAGAATAACAAGACTTACGATTTTACTTCTCCTTGTTGGCATCAACAGAAAGCAAACGACTGTATTTTAACATCATAGCATATCATTATGCTGTTGATAAATTTTAATTTTTAAAATTTGAAACCCTCGAACAGATTTCCGAGGGTTTTTTATAGTTTTTTTTCGAAATTTTAGATAGTAATATTTTTGACCCTGACTGTGGCAAAAAGAGAGTTATTACCTCTGTAAGCAGTGTTTTATTTATTTCCGTATTTAGTTATTGCATAACCGTCAAAGCGTATTAATTCTAATTCTTGTTTTCCCTTTGGTAGATTGTAATAAAAATTATAAAATTGAACAACTCTACCTTTGGGATAATTTTCTTTAGTAAAGTTAGAGGTTATGGCAGATTGCTTGATTATGTCTAGATTCTTTTGAACTAGCGTTGCCATTGTTCCGTTTCCATAAATTTTGACTTCACAACTATCTTTTGGCAACAATGTAAAAGTATTTGATAATAACGCTTTTCTTTCGGTTAACATCCATTCTTTTTTCATTCCTCGTAATTGTGCTACTTCAAATTCAGCGCTTTGGATAGTTTCCAAAACATTATTGCTATCTCTATCATTTAAGTCTTTTGTTAATTTAGCAACAGCATTATAGAGTTTATCAAGTAATTCCTTCGAATTTGTCAACTGAACTGATTTATTTAAAGTAGATAGTTCGATAGGAACTTTAGCTTTAAACTTTATGGTTTTCAAAAAGTAACCATTCTTAATGTTTTCCTGTGTTATATCATCATCAGATAATTGATAATTTACTAAAATATTTTCTTCAGGAAAATCAGATTTATTTGAAATGATCGATACCCCTTTATCTGACTTCACCAATAAAATTTCTAAAATGGGTTTCTCTTGTTTTTTGTAATTTGCTAAATCAATCAATACTTTTAATTCTTGCTCTCCATTTTTGTCAATCGCTATGTCAATAAAATTCGGAATGGTATTTCCAAAGAATTCAAACCCTCGAAATACAGGATAATCATTTATTGAAATTTCAGTAGGATAATAAAAAGTCGATTGAATTCCATAGTTATTGTGTTCCAAACTGGATTTTAAGTTATCTAAAAGTTCTGGCTTTCTACCTTGCCCGTTGGAATATGTTACCGCAAGTAATGCGATGATAAATAAACAATATTTTTTCACAATTCTATATTTTTATATGTGTCGGTCTAACCTTTTAAGCTAAAGAATTTGGTATTTATGAAGGAGGAAAAATAGATATATTCCGACAATACTGCCCCATTCCTATGATACTTCACTTCCCTGATTTTGGTTATCTAATGATTTTTATCCGTAACTTGACAATATTACCTTTTTTTTCTTAGACATTCCCTTTAAATTCAATAGGATGTGAAGTATACACAACCATATTTAGCACGGCATCTGCAATTGTGACTTCTCCGATCACAAGGGAGATGTAACTAACAATTATAAATTATCCTCAACTTATGTCAATTTGAAAAACTTGGTAAATGAAGGAAAGGGAGAGATGAATCTATGGGCTTTGATTGTTTTTTTGTTACATTAGAAAAAGATATCGACCTCGCATAAATAATGAAGACGAATTGGTAAAAATTAGATTATATGAAACCAAACTATTTAAGTGCTAGTTATTCATTCATTATTATTTTAATCAGTTGTGGATTACTTTATAAATTCTATATAAATAATGTAAATAATACTTTTATATGGGGAATTGTATTTATAGTGATAGCTGTTTTTATTTTTGTATTTATTTCATCTTTTAAAGGTATTGGAATATTTAAAACTGAAAAAGAGGCTAATAAGTATAAAGGAAAATTATCATATAATAACGATGCATATACGGTCATTACCTATTCTAAGGACATTGTAGTATCCTGGAATTCTGTAGAGGCTATATTTTATATTAATTCCCCCCCGCTTGATGGCGAATATCATAATGAGGAATACAGAATTTTTTTAAATAATGATCCTGTAATCATAAATAAAAGACCTTTAAAATGGTATGATACCATACTGCCATCGCCTAAAAAAGAAGAATATCCAATGATTAAAATTGATGATTATTATAACATTGATTTTGATACATTTTTACCTTCCATAGAAAGGTTTCTTATGATTAAAAATATACCACCAGGCTTTTCAAATGGCAAATTTGGAAACCAAGTAGACTATGCAAAAAAAGAAAACACATTCATTGGAGTTCCCCATAATAAATTGTTAATGACGACAGGATTTTACGTATTATATGATAAAGGAAGTCATAGTGACTTTGAATTAAAAGAATATAGAAAAAATGCAACAATCCTTCGTTAGCGACGTACAATTTGCTCTAAGGACTCAACTACGTTCTTATAGTTTGTTTTCATGATTACCAAGAGCACTTGAAAGCAATTATGTAAGGTTTGTCATACGAAGTCTTACATAATTATTTTAAAATTTTACGTTAACCTAAGAAATTCCACCTTTCACCGAATAATCTCAAGCTACTAACCGAAAATACGTTGATAGATACCGTTTATTAAGTGATCATTGCATAAATTTAAAATCTAAATATGACAATCATCAACACGTCCAATTCTGTTGCTTTTAGCAAAGCATGTCTGATCTTTTCATTTCTACTGGTATCACTGACATTATATGCTCAATCCACAACTATAAATCCGATAAATTTTACGAGCAAAAAGATAAAATTGTCAGGCGCAATTTATGCGGCTAAAGACCCGAAAGCTGGTGTAGTTATCGTTCATGGATCTGGCCAAGAATTGAGGTCTATCGAATTAGCCTCATTTTTAGCCAATAATGGCATTTCTGTCCTTACATATGACAAACGAGGAGTTGGCGAATCAGGAGGCGAATATGCTGGCCCCGAAGTCGGCACCAATAACATTGACCCTTATAATCTCGATCTGCTCGCGACAGATGTACAGGAAGCACTAAAAACGCTAAAAGAATTTATCCAAGATAACAACGTCCCAGTGGGTCTTTTTGGAGGCAGTCAAGCAGGCTGGATAATACCCATAGCTGCAGATAAATGTAAAAAAACTGATTTTATCGTATTGTTAAGCGGTCCTGTAATACCCACACTGGAACAACTTCGTTTTCAATTTTTCACGAACGGTAATCGCAACTTTTGGGATACACATTCTGAATTGGAGGTACGACAACATATCAGCAATGCACCAGACAAATTTCAATTTGTAAATACTGACCCTGTGAAATCTCTTAAAAGATTAAAAATACCCGGACTCTGGCTATTTGGAGACAAAGATATCCAGGTGCCAATAAGATTATCAATTGAAAAGTTAGAAAATCTTAAATCTGAGGGAAAAGATTTTGACTACAAAATATTCCCCAACTTCGGACATAACCTTTCCATCTCAGCAAGTATGGAACCCACTAAATTTGCTATAGGTTGGATCAAAAGTTTAGCAGAACGAATCAACAACTAAGTTTCAAATATATTCTTTATCAAAGCTGAAAGAAGTTTACTAAACTTAAAAAAGACAAAAAAAGGCCATTTAAATAAAAACCATCAGAAGAACAATTAAACTGGAGTTGTTAACCTAGTCGGTATATTATGAAATAGTTTTATGGATGGCAAAATTCCATTGGAAATAACAAAAGGAACGTCAAAACTAACATATAAATTCTATTCACGTTTGGGTGCAACCTCTAATTAAAAATGAAGGGAAATCGGAAAAATGGTGCTAAACAAAGCAAGCTATTCTTGACAGAATGGCTTGCTTTGTTTTTTTATCTATGGAAATCAATATATTTTTTCATGGATTTATATACTGATTTCTTACTAAATCAGGAATATCTTGTACAACTAGAAGCTGTTGATTCTTTATTAGATAATTCCGATCTGTAAGATTTAGAACATCATGATAATAATGATCTGAAATTATAATGCCTTTTGTTTTTTTGACCTCTAATAAGAATTCATGGATGACATCCCGATAGAGAGGCTCTATCATGGAAAAGGGCTCATCTAAAATCAAGAAAGAGTGATCTAAATTTCCGATCAATAAAAGTTCGAGGTATTTCAATTCTCCTTCAGAAAGTGTTCCAATTTTTTTATTCTCTAATGACGATATTCTTTTTGAAGAAAAAATTTTATTCTGGCCATCATCTGAAGGAAAGAATAAAGTAATGATATTTTTAACTAAGTGGCCCTTGGGCAAAAAATGTTGCTGTGGCAAGAGACCTATATGCTTTTTAGGAATAATATGTTCTCTCGAAATAAAGGTATGGTTGATTTTAATGTCTAAACTTCCTTTTTTCTCAATGCCAAAGATCATTCTAAATAAAGTAGACTTTCCTGTTCCATTTCTTCCAAAAATTCCTATGATTTCATGCATATCACAATAAAAATGTGCGTTTAATAGTAGCTCAGATTGTTTAGGGAATTGAATAGAAATATTGTCGACAATTAATTTTTTCATTTAATAACAAAATAATAAAGCAGTAGTAATAAAAGAGAGATAAAAGTATTCAACACAAGTATCTTGGCTAGGAGCTGTCGTTTTGAATAACCTAAATTATAATATATATAATACTGATTAGAATAAATGTAATTATAAGCTTTTAATCCAACCCAAACCCCTATAGTAGAGAAGATGATTAATGAAAAGAAAATTCCTGTGGCTAAACCAATTATAATACTAAAACCTACATTAAATATGGTGACATCTCGAGAGTATGTTAACACAGGACTCATGATGAAATTGATTTAAAAAATGATTTTTCTTTACTGAAGATAGTCTATAATATTACCCCAAACATATTAAAAATTTAACTTTCCAGATGTTAAAAAAATATAAATAACCATATCTCACAACATTGCCTTGACTCAACATATGATTAAAACAATAAATTACTTGTACGCGTTTATCGATTGAGATACTTTGCACCTACCGCTATTATTGACTAATGTAACAAGGTCGGGTTTGATAAAGTCCAAACTGCATCGATATAAATATAGAAAGCCACTCTCGACAGAATGGCCTTCTATATTTTATAGGATCTATTTGATGTTCCTAAGCTTTTAGCTCCCTATTACTTCATCTGTATTAGTTCAAATAATCAACATTTGTCATAAAAAATTGGAATGTTTTAAAGCTCAAAATAGAATCCTGATTCTTTCAGAGATTCGTATTTGTCTCTATCGAAGCTGTAAATCTTGGCCGCACGAGAATGGCGATCTGGCTGCTTTTCGCTATGATCAACTAGCAATCCCATACTCAAAATCTTTTTACGGAAATTGCCCCGATCAATCGCTCTCTGCAGAATGGTTTCATATAGCTTGTGCAGTTCTGGCAATTTGAATTGCTCGGGCAATAATTCAAACCCTACTGGCTGGTAGCGTATCTTTCCTTTCAGACGCTCAATGGCAACGGATAAAATCTGATCGTGATCAAAAGCTAATGCCGTGGCTTCGCCCAAACTGAACCACTTTACTTCTTCAATATCAAGACCTGCCTCAATAAGATAATCGGTAGACTTGACCAAGGCATAGTAAGCAATGCTGATAACCCTAAAACGGGGATCTCTATCGACATCTGAAAAAGTATACAGCTGCTCCAAATAGATATCTTCTAGTCCTGCTTCTTCCGCCAGCTTCCGACGGGCACATTCATCAGCAGTCTCTTGTTCTAAAATAAATCCCCCAGGGAATGCCCATTGGCCTAAAAAAGGTTCGATACCACGCTTCGTAAGCAACACTTTGAGTTCTCCGTTACCAAATCCGAAGATGACACAGTCTACTGTGACTGCTGGTCTTGGGTATTCATATGTGAAAGTTTTTTTTGTGCTAGTCATAACTATAAATTAATATCAGTTGATTTACAAATATGAATACCGTATTGCTTCCGAAGTGCTTCGAACTGTTGTTTTGTACTGTCTTCAAATCCCGTAATTGGCGACATACAGTCTTCTAGTATTGTGATACGCGACGTGATCTCCCTATTGTCTGCAAAATATTCCAAAATCTGATTGACAGAAGCTAATACACAGTGACTGGAGGCCTGACCGGCAATGTAAATGGAGTCATACTGGCTTACAGCATTTAGCACTTCAAAATTGATATAATGCTCGGGGTCGTACTCGGCTTTTATAATGCCATACATCTCAGAATAGGGATTTTGCCCTTTGTAAATTAACCGCGGGGCTGTGCTGCGAGCCGCCGCATGAAAGTAGAGCATTTTGGTGAACTGGCTTTCGAGCTTTGCTCCTACCGTCCCTTCTAAACAATGATATGGCCATATACACAAGTTTTTTTTGTTTTCAATTTCCAAATTATGGAGATAATCCATAGAGCGATCATGTTCACCATTGGCCGCTGTCCAGATGCCTTGAACAACATCCTCGTAAGTAATAATGGTAAATGGTGACGGATGGTTGCCTTCGCGATCTATCCACCAAACTGGGTGAAAAACCTGCATCAGGGAATGACAATCTAAGCTACATATAATCTGAGTCAGTGAAGCTATATTATGATACATCCATTTTGTGAGTCGCTGCACATCTTCTTTAGACCCCGGCACAGCGAGACTACCGATACTTTCCATAAAGTCGTTTTGCACATCGATAGCTAATAATAGATTCCGTTTCTGATCCTGCGAAGCAGGATTAATATTTTCAGATCGTCCAAGGGCCAGTATATCGGGTATATGTTCTACACTTTTGTAAGAAGCGATATGGTTGACATCGATAATTTGCTGATACGTGGTATTCATGATACTTAAAAGTTAATCATTAAAAATTGGAACTGAGGCAAACTTATGCGCTGATAAGGCTATACGCTGATCAATTAGCTTATCGATATTTTCATCCCCTGAAGTTCCTGCTAATATAAATGCATCTATTTGACCATATGTCATACCCAGTTCATCCTCATCGGTCTGCCCTTCCCAAAGCCCTGCTGACGGTTTCTTGTCAATAATGGAATCGGGTACTCCGAGGTATCTAGCTAATGTATATACTTCTTGCTTAGTAAGCATACCCAATGGATTAAGGTCTGCTGCACCATCGCCCCATTTGGTAAAGTAACCCACTGTACGCTCGGCCATATTACCTGTACCGATCACAAATCGGCTGCCAAGCTGTGCTAACTGATAAAGGTAAGTCATGCGAATACGCGGACGTATATTGGCTTGACTTAGGGCTCGATTGACAGTTGCTGCCTGTCCTAAGAAAGTCACATTGGTGATAGTCAAGGCATCTACGGCTGGTTGGATATCAAAAGTATGGTGTGCGAAATTGAACTTCTGAATCAGTTCCAATGCATGCTGTGAACTGCGGGTATTGGTCATATCATTGCCATAGGGCATCATAACCAAATGCGTATCGATTTTGCCCAGATGGCACAGGCAAGCGACAACACTACAATCTATCCCTCCGCTCATACCTAGAACTACTCCTTTACGGTTGGCAACAGTAACCTGTTGCGCGATCCATGTTGCTATTTTAGTTGCATAGTGTGCGACATTGTCATCATTGATAACAAATGGCTTTTGTAATTTAGTTTCCATATACGCGATTTGATTCTAGTTTTAATAAATTTCTGATCTCGTCAAATGTATTGGTGAAAAGGAATTCACCATCAATATAAAAATCTTTCAAAAGATCTCGATCCTTTAATGCTGTTACTGTTTCTAGATTAAGATCATCGATCAAACGATAATCATGGTCTTCAAATATCACTGCCACCATTCCTTTCTGCGATTTTTTGAAGTTTCCGGTATCGGTCGCAGGTCGTTTTTGAATGGCTTTAAATTGTCCATCTACTTCTTCTGCTGTTCCTTTCAATGCGAAACCGAAAGTATCACGAGTTACATACTGATAAGTGTACGAACCTATTCCTAAAGCCGTATTAGTTGAAGCAAAACCTTTTTTCATCAATCCGTTGCAGATCTTTTCAGCACGGTCGACCGTAATAGAATCTCCATAAACAACACCGATATGGGGGTCTAATTCTTTGTATCCTTTTGAATTGATAGTACCACCAAAGATTTCAAACAGGCGTTCAACAATTCCTTTACGAATGGTTTCACGATCGGAATCCTCATCGCCACAGATAATATGGATCGGATCTCCGCTATCGGGACGAATCACAACTTTTCCATCTCTGGCAAGGATCAGTTCTTTTAACTGCGGTATAACTTGGTCTACGACGTTCCAAAGGTCGTAGGTATCAGAAACTATTGAAATATTACCACTTGGATAAACTTCAGTGATGAGATGGCGAAATGCTTCAACTTCCCTTTCCCCATATGAACACATAACACTATGTTCTGTTGAGGGTGTATACATCAGAACATCATTGTTTGCGGCGTAGTAAGATTTAAGATAGTTTCTTACAGATAATGTAGCTGATACTGTAAAACTCAAGAGATGCCCTCCTGCTGTCCGGTACGCAGTCTCCGGAGAGCCCATGCCACGCATGGAGAAATCTCCTGCCTGGCTGTGTACTTTTTGAACATCTCCGGTTTTCTCGGCATAAGTGGTCAATAGTCTTTTATACCGGTCTGCTATGGTAGCTGCTGTCATGGGGGACCAAATATAAGCTGAAAGTTGAGTTTCTAAGTACCCCGGTAACCAGAAAAAATCAGGATGGGTATTTTCGATCGTGAACATAGGTACACCTATAGGAACTAAACTTCCCTCCCTCATTGCTTTGACTTTAATAGGCAGATAACCTAGTTGATGTAAAGCACTGATGTGGGCTGAGCTGTGAGTAGCTGCAAAATTAGCATTGGTATTTGCAAAAACATGCTGGATAGCTTCTTCATATTCGGCCACTACTGTTTCTAACGGTTGCTTGAAAAAATACTGATCAAAGGCATGAGTCATTTCTGCCAGCGCTCCCTGCAATCCGAAAAATACGACATGGCTAATACCGTCTATCCGTGACATACGGGGTGTCCAGGTTTCATATACCCAATTGGTTTTGGCCGGATATTGATCTTTGTGGCATAACTTGTAACCGTCTGTCCAAAGGATGGGATTTTTGCTAATCGGATTAAACATAGTTTTCGAGATTAATGGTGATGTATTCTATTTTGGGATGCGTCTCATGCATCATTGATGTGCTGGTAAAGACTTTGTCAATAGGCGAATCTTGATCGAGCAATTTACCGGATAATGCACGGGGTTCACAATGTGTGACAAGAAGATAAACTTCACTGGCTCCCATTTGTTTCAAAATCTGCCCTGCCCAAAGGAAGGTTCCACCTGCGGAACAAAGATCATCTACGATGATGCACTTTGCCCCTTGTGGTATATCGCCCTGTTTAAGAATCATATTTTCAATACGTCCGGTATGCGGATTACGGGTCTTGTCAAAGACGCAACTATTAGCATACCCTGCATTTTCATACCGTGAAGCTGCCCCTTTGTCTGGAAAAACGATACGGTCGCTATCTGTAAACTGAAGCTTATTTATGATGGACGGCAACCAATCTAATGCTGGATAAATGGCTTCACTATGATGCAACAGTTCAGTAGTCTTGGTAGAGTGCGGTTCGATTACATAAACCTTTTCAAAGTTAAGGTCATTGATAAACTCGCAGATATATTGAAGGGTGAAAAGATCACCGTCAATCTTACGGTCCATACGGCTGTAAGGCATGTAATTGATCACTAACTTACAGTTTACCTGTTCCTGTTCAAGCCTTTTCTTAACAAATAAAAGTTTGATGAGGTCGCCATCCTCTTGATATGTGAACTGAAGGAAGTTATCTTTTAAGATATACGAATCAAAATCTTTCACTTTGGTTTCTTTATTAGGAAACTGTTCTGTGATTATTGTGTGGGTGTTTAATACGATCATAACTCTCTTTTTACTATTGAGTATATTTTACTCAACAAATATGAGTATTAATTTTTATTTACACAATGTTTCTGAGTATTTTTTACTCAGAAAAAAATATCCTAAATATAAAGAGCTGATAAACAACGTAAATAATTTTTGATTATAATAGCTTTGTAAACAAAAAAGCCACATCTCTTGATGTAGCTTTAAAATAAACATATGCATTCAAACCTGATTTACTTGTACGCGTTTATCGATTGAGATACTTTCCACCTACCTCCGTCATTAACAATGTTACGATGTTCCCCGGCTAAAGCCATCCCAGTTCATGGCTACTTCAGCGACCATATTGTCACTTGATTACTGTACAATAGTGGTGCTTGGTTTACAGCTTAGCTAGTCTCCTTTTTGTTTTTCCAGGAATAAAAGAACTTCAGAACGATGTTGATTTTGACTCCATCATCAATCTCACAATAACTGATTCTAAATTTTAAGCTACGACATCAGTTTTTCAGAAAATGTTGGAACCCTAGAGCAGGTCATTTCAAAGTTGGTTTGTTAAAAGTTACAATCTGGGTCTTATGTAGTTATTTCAACTTAATAAAGTTGACATTGGTTGCCCCAAAATTAGTAATACTCAATCCCGTTATTTCATTTTTTTTGTTTCTGTGAAAATTGACTTCCACGGCAAAAGTAATGACTCCTGTAAATTTATCTTTTTCGACTTCTGTTAGCACAGCATCACTCAATCTGTTATGTGACATTGTTAACTTTCCATTGATGACTTTCAATGTGAAAAGTGATGCCAAATCAGAGTTCTGAAATTGCCCCTCAAAACCCTTTAAATTCGTTGTGGCAATATATACCGGGGCTTCTTCAACTCTAATTTGAGACGCGATTATCGGCAATCTCTCTTTAAATTTGTCCGATAAATAAAATTCTGCGATGTCCATTCCTGCTTTATATGAAACAAAACCTTCATCATTACTCAAAAGAATGATGGATAATTTATTCTCCTGAAAACGACCTAAATAAGATTTAAAACCAGCATCGCTTCCTGTATGATTATAGACATTAAGACCTTTGTAGTTTCGGATAAACTGACCTTTGGCATGGTAAATATTTTCTCCATCTCTTACTGCTAAAATAGCAGGTTTGCCATTATCTAACAGTGATTTTTCATTGAAAAGATTAATAAAATCAACATCCCCTACTTTAGGATTTTCAAAGTTAGCAGTCCACTTAACTAGATCTTCAACAGTTGTATAAACATTTGTCGGTCCTACGGAAGAACTGTTAAGGTTTCTTTTACTGTATAATCCGTTTGCACTTCCATAAGAATAAGCTCTATTTTTAACTATTTTTTCGTTATCATCATATATTAAGGTATTTTCCATACCTAGTGGATTGAAAATATTTTCTTTCGCAAACCGACTGAAACTTTTTCCCGAAACTCTTTTTACAATTTCAGTAAGCAATGTAAATCCTGTATTACTATACTTAAATTGACTTCCGGGTAAAAAATTCAGTTCTTTTTGTTTCGTTATTATTTTCATTACTTGTTCGTTAGTAATGACATCATCCATTCTCCAACCTGCTAATGTTAACAATGCCCATTGATCTTTTAATCCACTTGTGTGAGAACATAAATGCTTAATTGTTATTATTTTTTCATAAATCGGCAATTCGGGAATGTATTTTCTTATATCATCATCCAACGAGATTTTACCTTGTTTCTCTAATAAATAAATTGAAAAGGTGGTAAATTGTTTAGAAACAGAACCTATATTAAAAATCGTTTTTGAAGTAATCGGAATATCATATTCAAGGTTAGCGGTCCCATAGCCTTTTTCGAAAATAAGTTTTCCGTCTTGTACAATACCTACTGCAACACCGGCAGTTTTTGAATTGTATTGAGAAAATAAGGAATCAATTTTCTTTTCTGCAGCTGAATTTGTTTGTGCTGACAAATTGCTTGATATACAATATTTGCCATTATTCCCATTTTGAAACCAGTTGACATATTCTGAAATTGGAACTATCCACAAAGGTTTTTCTTTGTGGCCTAAAAAAAGATTGGCTTTTGCATAAAAAGCCTTACCAATACTTTCAGGTTTATTATAAGATGTACCATTAATATAGTTCTGAATACAATTTTCAATGAGAGACTGTTCTGATTGTGCAAAAGATCCATTTGATAGGATTACAAATAAAATTGCGAAAAAGATTTTTCTCATAAGCTTTGGATTTTAATGATTTAAAAATGTTCCTCAAAAATATATTGCTTAAGTTTCAAATCAGTCCAAGTTTATCATAATGAAGTACGGATGTATATTTTAGGAGTAAAAATTATGTTTTTGATAATTTGAAGGCGTAGTTCCTGTGATTTTTCTAAATGAACTATAAAATGTACTGCTCGAATTAAAGCCAGATTCAAAACCCACAGCATCTATTTTCAACTGAGGGCTTTCAATTAATAATCGTTTTGCTTCATCAATTCGATATTCATTAATAAATTGAGTAAAACTTTTATTCAAATTATCATTAATTAATTGTGATAGTAATTGAGGTCGAATATTTAATTCTTTTGCTAAAATTGATAAAGTGAGATCAGGGTTAGTATAGATTTTTCTTGTTTCAAAAAGTATATTAATTTTTTCTTGAATTTCCTTTACCAGCTTTTCATCTATTTTGTTGATGTATTTTTCTTTATTAATGACAGGATTTAACGTTTTGTTTTTTGCATAATAAATCAGCATAAACGAAATGTAAAAGCTAAAGGAAAAGGTCAAAGCACCAGAAATATACGACGTATATCTAGATAAAGAATAGGAAAGCCAAATTGCAAAAACACCACAAATAATTGATAATATCCAAGTTTCTTCATAACTAATCTGATGGCGATTGGTCACTAACTTCCTGAAAATTTGTTTAGCCTCATAAATGGATAATACAATAAAAATAAACCACTGAATATTTATAGAATAATAAATTATTCCTCTCCATACCTCAGAATTATCCTTGTATGGGAAAAGGAATCCAAAAACAGCTACAGCTATTATTAAAAAAATGAGACTATATTTTGCAAAAGAATAATTAAGCTTTTGCAATATTGATTTAACAAAAAAGTACAATAAAGGACCAATTAAAACACAAGCCGACAAACCTATTTGTAAATACGTTTTTGATAACTGTGGATTAAAATTATAAAATATAGATTTTCCGATTCGTGTACTTAGCGATAATAATAGAAGCCCTAAAAATAAATCGGATACAACTTTGTTTCTTTTTAAAAATAAGAAATAAAAGCCCAAAACAAGACTATTAAAAACACCTAAAGCACTTAGAAAAAATAATAGTTGATTGTGAATATTCATTAATTTAAAAATATGCTTTCTTTTCGGAATTGTTTACAGTTGGCCTCAATTTACCCGCTAAAAACGTTCGAGTAATTTTCTTACAATACTACATAAAAATATCAGTACAGTAATTAAATTTTTCATAAACTAAACGTTATTTTTCTGAGCAAAATAAAATTGAAAATATGATCTCAAAACGACAAAAAACTATAATAATCAATCAATTAACAATATATTTAAGAATAAAAACATACATCCGAATAAGGTGTAGATAAAAGAGGATTTTACGAGTTTGCAGTTAAAACTTTTATACCATTTTTTCAAAATCGATTCACAAACTAATACTAGAGAATGTTTCAAAAAATCAAAACCATTCTCTCATAAAGAAGCAATGCTGCTGATTTTGAACTTATCTTTAAGATATAGTAAGGCAGTTTTTCCTTTTTTATTGCGGTAGAAAGCAGCGCTGTCCTTTTGAGGGTTTTCCATCTGATGATCAGACAGATCATTATTGGGATCATAGAGGTGAAAATAAAAAATGGATCTTTTAAATTGATTTATTCATATTATTCTTTATCAAAATATTTTTTAAGATCGGATATGCTCTTTATCTGGAGTTCAACAGCATGTTTCCTGCGCATCATTAATGCATACGAATTGTTAAATCCTAAGGGCCTCAGCCATTGAATTCCATACTGTTTCTGAAATTCAGAATTCACATATTGATAGGTTTCCCCTGGACTTTTTGTAACCTTTTTCAGATCTCCATCTGAGGGCTTTAACAATACCAACAACCCGGTTCCCGTATATTCAGGATAAAAATCTATTGCATCGTTCATCAATGCATCAAAACAAATTTTGGTTCCTCCCAGTCCCGTTTTGGTCTGCACCCTATAATTCGTATAGCCTTCTATCAGCATTTTATACATTTCGGCAAGAACATACTGCTCGCCAAATATCTTCGAGCCAATGCGCACTGTTCCTGCATTTCCAAGGTTTGATTTTTTATATAACTTATTTTTAATTAAAAAATCTTTCGCAATTTTTTCAGGGGTTTGGTTCAGATAGTCGGATTTGTAATTCAGATCCGTCATAATAGAATCATTAAATTTTCCAGCCAAGAGATTAAGTGTTTCTTCAAGTTCCGGAAACTTTTCCAATGTTTTTGATTTAATAATTGGAGCTGCATAATAAGGCGGAAATATCTTTTTGTCATCTTCCAGAACATATAGATCGAAAGCCTTAATTCTTCCGTCAGTAGAATACCCACTAATCAGATCGAGTTCTTCTTCATAAGCTGCTTTATACATAATGGCATCACTTACAACAACAGGATTTACATTAAGTTCGTAAACAGAACGCAAACCAAGATCTCCATCCTGTCTTCCCATAAATTCCGGCGTAAAACCAGCTGTAATTTTTTGATGGGAAATAGAAGTAACTCCATAGACCACTCCCACCATGATAAGTGATGCAGGAATGATATATTTTAACTTATGAAAGATTCTATATCCGAATTTTTGTACAACAGCAATTGCCTGATCTAGTATAACCGCCATTAGGGCTGCAGGAATTGCACCAGATAAGATCATATTGGTATTATTAAGCGATATTCCGCCAAAGATAAATTCACCAAGACCTCCTGCGGCAACAAATGAAGCCAGAGTGGCAACTCCGACATTAATAACCGCAGCAGTTCTTATTCCTGCAATGATTACAGGCATTGCCAGCGGAAATTCGACCTTAAAAAGAAGCTGACTTTTATTCATCCCCAAAGCTTTTGCAGCTTCAACAACAATCGGACTTACCGTTGTGATTCCTGTATATGTATTACGGATAATGGGCAAAAGCGCGTAAATAAGTAAGGCAATAATAGCTGGTTTTGCACCGATTCCAAAAATAGGAATCATGAAGCCCAATAAGGCAATACTTGGAATTGTCTGTAAAACTCCCGCTAATCCGAGAACAGGAGTTGATAATTTCCTTTTGCGGGCGATTAATATTCCTAAAGGCACACCAATAACAATAGCCAGAAGCAATGAAAGAAAAGTAAGCCCAAGATGCTGTATAATCTGAGTTTGCAGTTTTTCATGCTGCTCCATAATAAACTGCCAGAGACTTTGCTGCATCATAGGATCTGTAATTTTCTATAATCATTAAACCCCTTGATCAGATTTTCATAATGTCCGGTGTTTTTATAATCTGAACTTAATTTTTGTAGGGCATTCCAGACGGTTGTCGTTTCTTTGAAATCGAACTCTTCTAATCCATTTTCAGGTTCCATATAGCCTAAAACATCTTTTAAAGTGGCTATTTTGTATTCCAATAAAAGATGGTTTTCAGCAAAAAAATCATGAACAAAGTCATTTCTTGAATGATACAGCATTTCTTTTGGGGTTCCTGTCTGAATAATTTTCCCTTTATCCATCAGACATATTCGATGTCCTAATTCAAATGCTTCCTGTACATCATGCGTGACTAGAATAATAGTTTTATTCTTAAGTTCTTCTAGGGATTTAAATGCTGCATGAATATCGGCTTTTGTAATATTATCTAAAGCTCCGAAAGGTTCATCCATAAGCAAAACAGGAGTATTTGCGATGAGTGCTCGGGCAATTCCTACTCTTTGCTGCTGTCCACCACTCAGTTCGCCGGGAAACCGTGAAAGCATGTCTTCGGAAAGATGAAGTTTATATAAAAGCTCCGCCATTCGATTTTGGATCTTTCTTTTATCCCATTTTAATAATTTGGGGACAATAGCAATATTCTGTTGAACGGTATAATGAGGAAAGAGCCCGGAATGCTGCATAACAAAACCTATTCCCATCCTTAAATCTTCGATTTTCCGATCACGGATATTCTGACCATTAATTAAGATATCTCCCGAATCAGCCTCTATAAGGCGGTTGATCATTTTTAGCGTTGTTGTTTTTCCGCAACCACTCGTTCCTAGAAGCACCAGAATCTCATGATCATAAGCCTGAAAAGAAATTTGATCAACGGCAGGCTTTCCGTTAAAGCTCTTTGAAACCGATTCTACTGTAATCATAGGTACATTACTGAATTAGTTGTATGTCTGTGAACTGTCATTTCAGACTGGTTTGGAAAAACTTTCAATTTATTATTACTGCTGTTTCCTCGTGATGTGATTTCAGAAGTCATCTTATTAATGATTTATCTAGCGCAGATTCAAAATCTTTTCTAAATGCCGAAAAATCTCGACAATATACCGATGATAAAGCATTAATTAATAAAATAAGGATTACAAATTTTAACTTCATTATTAAAACAGTTAGGATCAAATAATCTATTATATAACAATTTACATATATTTTATCACTTTTACTATGATAATTTCATAATGTTTTAATATAACATAAAAGCCACATCTCAACATATTGTCTTAACTAAACATATGAATTCAAAATTTATTTACTTATAAGAATTAACAGTAAGATACTCTCCTGTTATCGCTATTATTGACTAAAGTCGCATGTTCTGTCTTGGTAAAGTCATTAAAACAGCATGATTAGTATGGCTGCCATATAATCAGCTGATTGCTGAACAATGATGGTATTTATTTTACAGTTCAACTGCTCACCTTTTTATTTTTTCAAAAACAAGATGGCCTCTGAACGGTTATTAATTTTAATTTCCGATGTCTGTACTTTTTGGGTGAAGTCAAATGTAAACAACTACTATACTGCTTTCATAACCAACATAATGGTAAATGCATTGTTCTACTCTTGTCCGAGGGAATAGAATTAATCACTATAATTCAGAACGTTTGATAATAATCAAAGCCGATAATGCAAAATACTTCAACAAAGCATAGACTTCTATTTGTAATAAGTCTAAATAGAACGTATATTTGAACGCTTTGAATACCTCAGTACATAAAATAGAGATTAACAAAAGACGTTTTGAAGAGTTGTTCCAATTGTATTGGAAGAGGATGTATTCATTTGCCCTCAAAAGCCTTGGAGACGAGGATGATGCCAAGGAGATCGTTCAGGAGGTTTTTAAATCACTGTGGGAAAGAAGGCAGCATCTTCAATTGCAAGATGCCGAACGCTATCTATTGCGTTCAGTAAAATTAAAATCGCTGGAATTTCTAAGAAATAAAGGGAATAAGGAGCGGCATCATGACTTGATTTCAAACAGTAAAAGTGAATTGTACGAGGATAATAATTTGTATTACAAAGAACTTAAAAATCATTTAGATAATGCGGTGGACTCATTGCCAACGCAATGCAAAAATGTTTATAAACTGAGTCGCGACGAAGGATTGACCAATAAAGAAATAGCAAATAACTTATTAATTTCAGAACGGGCGGTCGAATATCATATCAGCAAGGCATTAGCTGTTATTAAGATCAGACTTAAAAAATATTGCAATATCAACATTGCTCGATTTCTATTAATTTCTTTTTTGTACTTTTGAATGTATTCGGATTATCAAAAAATGGAAATCAACCAAGAAATACTAAAAAAATATGCTTCTGGGCAATGTTCAGAGGCGGACAAGCATTTAGTCGAAAAATGGTTGAATAATGATTCCTGGGATAGCATCTCGGAAAGCAATCATGCGAATGAAGAAGTTGGATCTGAGATATGGGATAAAATCATTACAGATGCTTTAAACAGGAAAATAAAGTGGGGAAAAATTGCAGTAGCTGCGGCGGTCGTTTTTGCGCTAGGTTGTTCTATTTTTTATCTTACCAACCCTTCTTTGGATAATCATACTTTTACAAATACATCTGTTGAAAATAGTAAATTCTTTATCGAAGACCATTACGATGTGCAGTTAAGTAAGAATAGTACCGCTAATATTAATCTCGTCAATAGAACACTGACTTTTTCGGGAGACTTTATCTTAAAACCTAAAAGAGATTTCGAACTATTAGACAGTAATCATAATATGTTAGTATTTAAAGCTGGAAGAGAATATTTTGTATCTGATTCTCCAGATTTTGGTAAAATCGTGGCGTTTCAAAAAAGTGATCTGGCTTTTTTACCATCAAATATGCAAATTAAAATCAGAGAACAATTTCAAAGCATTTAATACACAAGCATGAAGCGATTATTAGTGTTGTTTTTCCTTGTAACTTTCATTTTTTCTTGTAAACAAACTCCTGAAGAAAATATAGATCCCAATTTTGTCTTTTGCCTGTTCAACAAAGATGAAAGTCCAACAAGCTTTTTGTTTTCTGAAAATTTAGATGATACAGATAGCCCAACTCTTCAAATCCCACTTTCTACCGCCCGTATACAAGAGCGAGAATATATTTATAAAAACGGCTTCTTTTATCGATTATCAAGTAGAACAAGTGTTTTTACTAAATATCAATTGCAGGGTTCATCCTTAGTTATTATAGACAGCCTACCATTAAAGAACAGTGATTTTGAAACCATAACATGGAAAGATAATAATAATCTAATTGCAGTTTGCAGAGAAGATCTTGCGGAAAAAAAATCTCAAGCCCACGTTTATCAGATCGATGTTGCCGCTATGAAAATCATAAAAGAAGATACACTTGTCTTACCTTTTGCGACAGAAGAATACAAGTCACTACACCTCGGTCTTGTCGATGTTGAAAATGAAGATCTTTGGTTAGCCTACTCCTTTTTTAAAGCTACTGGAAAATACGGACATACAACCTCCGATACAACCTATTACGCAACCATAAAATACGACAGCTTTAAACTTGTAAATATTCAGAAAGAAACCCGTTCAACTTATCCTGGAGGCTTCAATATCATACAATCCTATAGTTTTAAAGATGAACAGGGTGATTACTATTTTATGACTAACCCGGGTATAGCCCTAGGTAATAACCCCAATTTACCAACAGCTATCTTCAGAAAAAATAAAGGGCAGCAGCTAGTCGATCAAGACTATATGATCAATATTTCGAAGATCATCGGAAATCACGCTTACGGGATATGGTACGTTGGCAATGGAAGGGCTATTATCCGTAATGAGCAAAAGAAACTGTATACAGATTTCTCTAATTTTCATGCTGTCTATCAGTTTGAATATCGATTAGTGGATTTAAAATCCGGTTCCATTGAGAAAATCGACCTTCCATTGGATAAAGGTACGCAGAAAGAAAATGTCTGGACTGACAAAAAATTCGTATATATAGCCATAGATGATTCAAATGACGAACATCGCGTTTGGAAATATAACCTGCAGACAAAAGAAATTTCGAAAGGAATTAAACTTCCAAATACGACGAACTTTACCGTCCGTATGAATTATTTGAAGTAATAATACATTTCCGCATAAAAAAAACAAACCTCATAATCAACCACTTGTATATTTTTTAAAAAAATAACGAATATCAACATTCGGTAATTGATAAGTATAGGCAACCCTCTTATATATACTTAATCTAAATAAAATGTTGAAGTCAACATCTACTTTTGTACTGTTATTCATTTTTACTGTATTTACTCAGGCACAAACCTCCAAAAAGAATGCTATTTCAGGTTTTGTCAAAGATAACTTTGGAAAACCGATTGTAGGAGCCACCATACTTCTTAAAGATCAAACAATGGGTACCTCGTCAGATGTAGACGGATATTATAAATTACAGACAACAGTATCTAATGAAGCCATTATACGCGTGACCGCAGTTGGATATAGACCTCAAGAAAGAACCTTAGACAATAAATTAATACAGGATTTTCAGCTTAAAGAAGATCACAACTATATCGATGAAGTTACTATATCCGCACGTGGAAAAACTGAAAATGAGCATCAAGTAGCATCGATAAAGCGTTCAGGATTCAATGTGAGCGTCATTGATATGAACAAGCATGCCAATGAAGCCGCAAATTTAACCCAAGTTTTGAAAAGAGCCACTGGAGTAACGATACGTGAAGATGGTGGATTGGGATCCAATTTTATATTTCGGATCAATGGATTAGATGCAAAAATTTACATCGACGGTGTCCCCATGGAGAACTTTGGTACATCAATGTCTTTAAATAATATCCCCGTCAATCTTATAGACCGTGTTGAAGTTTATAAGGGTGTGGTACCTGCATTTTTAGGTTCTGATGCCTTAGGTGGTGCCGTCAATATCATTACCAAACGTCGCGCAAGACCTTATTTGGACCTCAGTTATTCGCTTGGCTCCTTCAATACGCATCAAGCCGCAGTAGTGGGTACATTTACCAATCCGAAAAGCAAACTATCACTCCGAATGAATGCATTTTACAATCATTCTGACAATGATTATACCATGTACACAGCGGAAAAGTACAATGTTATTTTAGAAAAGACTGTCGATAATAAGTTTGTTCCCGTGCCTAAAGTCAAGCGATTTAACGATGCTTACACTTCTGCCATGGGACAGTTAGAAGCTGGTTTCAGGGATGTATCTTGGGCTGATCAATTTTATGCAGGTCTGACCTATTCCCAAAATCATAAAGAGAACCAACTAGGAGCTTCCATTAACAAGGTGTATGGCGGATCATGGTCTGAAAGTAACTATTTGATGCCAACCCTGAGTTACAAAAAAAACAATTTCGTTGTAAACCGTCTTTACGCCGACGTTTTCACAAGTTATAGTTACGACACTCGATATGTAAGAGATACCGCATTGTATAATTACGACTGGTCTGGAGGTTGGATATCAAATCAAATCGGTACAACGCCCAACCCGCAGAAAGATGTAAAGTATAATTTGTCGAATTACTTAGCGCGGGTCAATTTAAACTACGATTTTGATGAAGCCCGCAATCAAAGTTTAAACTTCAACTACAACTTTAACAGCAACAACCAAAAAGAATATGATAGAATCGGGAACTACGACCGATCTGGATTACCATCGTATTTGGGAAGACATATTTTAGGTTTATCATGGCAAAACCAATGGTTTGATAAACGATTATCAAATGTTTTAGCGATAAAATATTATCGATTAGATGCATCCAAGGATATTGATGAACGAAAATTTGATGGAAATAACGAGTTGCTAAGTGGAGACATCATTCATCAAAAAAAACAAGGCAGTTATTATAGCATGAGTATTGCCTCAAGGTATAGAATCACAAAAGATGGTGGATGGAAGCTGTCGTATGAAAGAGCATATAACTTACCATCCATGACGGGCCTTTTTGGCGACGGCCAAAATATTACGTCCAATTGGGATTTAAAACCTGAACGCAGCGATAATATCAACACCGGATTTTACTACAATACTTTCATCAACCAGGATCATTTTATCAATGTAGATGTAACGGGTTTCTACAGATTAGCAGATCATTATATTAACACCCGCACCGTTACACAGAATGGAAACGATTATTTTCAATATTACAACGTTGATGGTGTCAAGCTCTATGGCTTCGAAGCTGAAGTGAAATATGGATTTAAGGATCTTTTTGCTATTACGCTCAATGGCTCTTACGATAAAGCCATCGACAATGCAAAATACACAGATGATTCCGGTAATCAACAGGTCAGCTTAAATTATGGCCACCAACTTGCCAATCGACCATGGATCTATGGAAACGTAGATGTAAGCCTTATCCAGAATAACTGGTTTCAAAAAGGAAGCAGAATACAATTATCCTATTTACATCAATATTCCCACTGGTTTTACCTTACAGAAGCATACCTCGGTTCTCTTGAATCCAAAGATCATATTCCGTCTCAAAATATCCATTCCGCTGTACTTAGCTATGCTTGGGATCGTAATAAATACAACGTATCCTTTGAAGCCAGAAACATGACAGATGAAAGAGCATACGACAATTTTCGCCTCCAAAAGCCTGGACGGGCATTTTATGTCAAGCTGAGATTATCAATCATGTAAAAACAATAAATACATATTTTTTATGAAAATCAACAAATTCGCCATCGCAATATTCGCTGCGACAGTATTATTTTCTTCTTGTAAGAAGTCTCCTGAAATCACCAGCCCTGAAAAGCCAACACAGAATTCAAATAGCTTATATAGTGTATGGGTGACGACCGCATCGGGTTCTTCCTATCTGCTCACTGCAGACAATTTGATGAAAGATACTCTATTGACTCCCAACAACAATCAAGGAATCGATATTACGTCTCACCTTCCCGCATCTTTTTATGCTATTTACGCCTATGCCTATGAAGGGAAATACTATATATCCAATGATGGTACAAGGTTTAGTCAATTTGAAATCCTAAATAGCAAATCCTGGAAAGAGACCAATAACTATGCCTTCCCTGGAAATTTTTATTTAGGAAAAGTTTTAAAAGATATCAGTACAAAAGATGAAATGGTCGTCACTAAAACGGCCGGTGTTACGAATAAAGAGAAAAATGTACTGGAACAACCCATCTACTTTATGAATGTCAACAACATGACCATCAATAAGACAGTGGGTGTGGAAATACCAATGATCAAATTTAATCCTAAAACTCCAGAAGGAAAAGATCATAACCCCTATATCGTACCGACAAGCTTCACGCAAAGAGGTGACAAATTATTTGTTGGTCACAAATATAGAAGTAATGAGACACGTCAGGATATCATCGATACAGCATACATGTATGTTTGCGATTACCCAAGTTTGGCCAATGGTAAAATTATAAAAGATGGACGCGGTGGCTTTACCGCTGGACACTGGGAGGTACAAACACTGTCTTTCACAGACGATAATAACGACCTGTATATCGTAACTAAAAAAACCAATGTGGCTACCTATGCTCTTTTACGTATTAAATCGGGCGAAACGACCTTCGATCCAACTTATTTCTTTGATTTAAAAGATTATAATGTATTCAAAAATAGTACTGCACAGGTACAAAAATTAGGAAACGGTAAAGTTTATATCAGTCCATATGTCATAGATCCTTCAAACAAAAAAGTTATTGCGGATCTAAGAATTCTAGTTGGTGGCGGTGAATCAAAAACAACAATGAATTTTATGGAGAATGGTAAACTGTACGATGTATTCAAAACAGACGAATCGAAATGGTTTGTATATGAATACGATCCGGCTAATAATTCCGTAAAACGTGGCGCCGAGATCGACCCGGGAATTACGCAAGTTTATCATCTGAATAAACTCAAATAAAATTAAACAACTTTTAAGAAATACCGAGGAGGTATCACATTCTTGCTCGGTATTTCTCTATTCAAAAACCCGAAAGTTAAACTATATGAAAAAATTAATATTCACACTCCTCTCCTTTTTTATCGTTCTATCGGCTTCGGCACATGCGGTATTTATTGAAACCTCACTAAAGGGCATTCAAGGAAAATCCCACGCTATAAAAATAGTCTATGGCGAACCTGATGAACATGAAGTCATCTCCAAATGGTGGTGGTACAAAGCAGGTATGGAAATTACATTGACACTGATTAAACCGGATGGCAGCACCTCGTCTTTAACCACTACCGCACAGGATGATCACCTTTTGACGTCATTCATTCCTGACCAAGACGGCGTGTATCATGTTTCTCTAAAAAGAGATACTGAAAGGAAGGAAGGCGCTAAAACACAATATCAGATCAATGCAATAGCAACCGTTCAAGTCGGAAATTCCACCATTGGCAATACAGCAACGCACCTTGATAATGAGTTATTTGTCTTCGCTGAACAAACTGCATTTAAAAATAAAAAAGAAGTCACTCTGACTTTATTCCAAAAAGGCAAGCCTGCATCCAATACCGCGGTTCAAATCATTGCACCGAGTGGCTGGATTAAATGGCTGAAAACAGATGAGCAAGGTCGAGTCAAATTTACTCCCGAATGGAAAGGCAAATATTATGCTGAAGTCTCTAAAAGAGAAAAAGTAACAGGACAGGATTTTGAAGAGTACAGCCGAACGAGTTCGATGAGCTTTGCTGTAAAATAAATTGAGGATGGCTGTAAGAAAGAGGAAAAACACGTCGATATTTCGATTGGTTAATAATTGGCTACACCTTTGGCTGGGATTAATTTCCGGGATTATTGTCTTTGTCATCTGCTTGATGGCTTGCCTCTGGGTTTTCAATCATGAAATCACAGATCTTGCCATTCCGAAAAAAGAAAGACAATATATCCTTGCTTCCAGCCAATCGTTGATTGCTCCATCGCGCATTTTTAGTCTTGCGGACTCACTCTATCCAAATACTGTTGTACGAGGTATTACTTATACAAGAGATCACCCCGTTTCCTTTACCATTCATGTAAAAGACAAAGACGATACTAAAAAAACACAACCGCAGGTGCACTTATTACACCCTTACACTGGTAAATACTTAGGCCTGCAAATGGAGGATACTTCGGAAGAAGCACAGTTAAGAAAAAAATTAAATAGCTTTTTTGCTTGGACACTCAGTGGACACCGATTTCTCTGGCTACCGAGAGATATTGGACGTCCAATTGTCAATTATGCGACGCTGATATTCAGTCTGACGTTAATCACCGGATTGGTGTGGTGGTATCCAAAAAAATGGACAAAATCCACACGTGAGAAAAGCTTCCGGATCAAGTGGAGGGCCGGCTGGAAAAGAGTCAACTTGGATCTCCATAATGTAGTTGGTTTTTATTCTTTCCTTTTGGTTCTATTACTGGCTGTAACCGGTATGTATTATGGTCTAGAATGGTTCAATAGAGCACTATATTGGTCTACAAACTGGGGAAAGCCTTTAGCCGAACGGACATCTGTTCATTCAGATTCAACAAAGATTGATCAATTGGCGCACTTTCCAAAAGCTTTTGATCGAGAAATCCGAACTATACTTACGCAATATAAAGATCCACATTATTTGACAATCACCTATCCGGATACCTTAAAAAAAGATGCCACGATTTCAGTATACATTAGAAATGATATGGATAGGCAGTACAACAATCGCTATTATTCATTCGACCAGTATACGGGCACATTTTTACCGAACAATATTTCGCTATTTAATAAGGATTTTTATGAACTCCATGCAGGTGAAAAATTTAGAAGACTCAATTATGATATCCATGTTGGTTCCATCTGGGGGTTTCCCACGAAAGTGTTAGCATTTATTCTGACCTTCATCGCTGGCTCCTTACCTATTACAGGTTTTATAATCTGGTACAACCGGAAATGGGGAAAGAAAAAAGGGCGTAATAAACCTTTAAAAGGAACAATTGCCCATGACGCTATGCAGGTTCAAAATACGGAAGCAGATGCAACGATTAGAAAAAAGTCGATACGTTTTCGGCCAAAAACCACCAAAACATAGGCTTCCTAATCATCACTATTTAATTTATGCTTAAGAGGGTTCTTTCTTTAGAAAGAACAAGAGATACTATTTATGAAGAGATCTACATTATTAACGATTCTGCTTTCAAGTTCTTCTATGGGACTCGTAGCACAGACGAAGGTGTCTGGAAAAATATTTGACAAAGATGGACATTCAATTAAAGGAGCTACAGCAAGTCTTTTACGTTTACCCGATTCGGCATTAATCATGCAGGCAGATGCGGCAAAGGATGGATCATTTCAATTGCATGCGACCAAGAATGGCGATTATGTGATTCGTTACAGTTCCGTTGGCTACACGACGATGAACATTAAAATGTACAAACTGTCGGGAACAGATCAGACAATAGTACCCGCTTTTTTACAACCGTCCGAACATAGGATGGAAACCGTCCAGGTGATCGGAAAGCAAGCCAGTGTACGGCAGTATGCCGATAAGATGGTTGTTGATGTCGAAGGAAGTGTATTGGCTGAAGGAAACAATGTCCTCGAGCTCCTCGAAAAGACCCCTGGTCTTGTCTCTGACGGAAAAGGGAATTTTTCAATTCAAGGCCGTGCCGGTGCTAATGTGCGTATCAATGGCCGCGACATGTATGTATCTGGAGAACAGCTCGCGAGTATCTTGCGTGGACTTCAGGCATCTGAAGTTTCAAAATTGGAGTTGATCAGCAATCCTTCGGCTCGTGAAGATGCTTCGGGAACAGCAGGGATTATTAATATCGTGACCAAGCGAAATACAAAGGTAGGCTTTGGTGGTGATGCTTTTGTCCGGGCTGGACAAGGGCGAGCGTTTTATGGTGGTTTTGGAGGAGGACTACATTATAAGGTCAATGGTCTCGATATGTACGTTCAGGGCAATAAGAGTTATGACCGCAGCAATAGTCACAATCTGACCGAAAGAAGCTTTTTTGATCAGGGAAACTTAACTTCCTTTCAACGGCAACAAGAAAACAAAAAACTCGATGACGCCGCTTTTCATAGCGTTCGGGCAGGCGCAAAATATGAATTTTCCGATGGCGGAATCCTTGATGGAAGTGTGCACTGGATGAGGGGTAATTATAAGCCATACGCATCCATCGAGATGGATAGCTGGAATTATCCGGAAAACATACAAACTGAACGCGCAGTTAGCAATAATCATTTTGATGAGTCTTTCAAGAATTGGACATTTAATATTAATTATGTCAACAAATACGAGGGTGAAGATCACTTTTTAAAATTTAATTTTGACTTCGCTCCTCACGGCAATGACTATAATAATCGCTTTGAAACAGAGAAATTCAATTTACTAACGGATCAAAAAACCGCTATCGGACGGACCAATGTACAGGATTTGAGTAATACGACATATTCCGGAAGATTAGATTATAGTAAACCACTAACTGATTCGAGTAAAATTGAACTTGGCTGGAAGGGGACGTACTTTTTTATCAATAACGATGTGGTCAATACCCTACTGGATAAGGGCTCATGGATACGCGATCATGCCACTTCAAACCGTTTTCAATATACACAACACATTGAAGCCCTATATGCCATCTACTCTGGTAAATTCAAGAAGATCGAATATCAAGCTGGCCTCCGTGGTGAATATACATTTATTAATGCCAATCAAGTCACCTTGAATAAGAAAAATGATCAGCGCTATTTTGACCTATTCCCAAGCGGATCGTTGTTGTACCACTTGAATGACAAAAACACATTAAGAACATCATTCAGCAGTCGTATTGAACGACCGGGCGATCACGACATCAATATCTTTCGGATCTATGAAGATGCTTATAGTTACAATGAAGGGAATCCAGATTTAAAACCGGAGAAGAGTTACATCACTGAAATAGGTCATGGGTATAAAAATAAATTATTCACCACATTAGGCGTTTCCTATGGACGTGACATCATCAACTGGATTGTTCGTCAAGGTGATCAAGTTGGAGAAAATTTATCGAGACCCGAGAATATTGGACGTTATCTGAATTATAGCGCAAGTATCATGTACAATCAGACATTACGTACATGGTGGACAGCAAGTCATTACATCAATACATTTTACAATAACTATTCTGGTGAAATTGGAACGATTAACCTAGATTCAAAAGGATCCAGCTGGACAGCCAATAGCCGTCACACACTTCAATTCAAATATGGACTCCGCGCTGAAATAGCAGCTTACTATCGGTCAGGAGTTACAACAGGACCTTCAAGAACTGACAAAAGGTATGGTTTAGATTTGGCGGCAGAAAAGAAAATGCTCGGAGAGCGGGGTATGATTAAGCTGACCGCAAATGGCTTACTTAGAAATGCTAACCCTCAGCTGGTAAGTGAATATGGGAACGTAAAAGTATTTTATTCAGATTTTCCAGATAACAGAAAAGTGTTACTGTCATTGAGCTACCGGTTTGGTAATTAAAAAACAATAACCGAAATGTTATACTATTACGTCAAGGTAGCACGGATCTTGTCAAATTCGCCATTCTTAAGGCGCTATTTGACAAGGTCCGTTATTGATCGACTCCTAACCATGGCTGGACAATAATTCATTTCAAAAATTTTAGGAAAAGAAAAAATCTGCTCATTAAAAATAGAAACAAATCAATTTGGGAACAAGATATTTGTTTGGTATCTTAGGTATACGCTTTACTACATGGACAAGTCACAGAATCATTGCAGTGCAGTGCAATTCAAAAACAACAACATAGTAAATTACGTTTCAGTAAATTGTTAAAATATTTTAAGCACTTGATAAAAAATAATATGGAAAAATTTTTAGGAGTAGACGGACAATATCACTCAGAAGGATCTTTTCTTGGAACAGATGGTAAATATCATCCAGAAGGATCTTTCCTTGGAACGGATGGACAATACCACCCAGAAGGATCTTTCCTTGGAACGGATGAAAAATATCACCCAAAAGGATCTTTTCTCGGAACGGATGGACAATATCACCCAGAGGGATTCTTTCTTGGAAAGGATGGACAATATCACCCAGAAGGTTTTTTTCTTGGAACGGATGGACAATATCACCCAGAAGGTTCTTTCCTAGGAACTGATGGTAAATATTACCCAGAAGGAAGTTTCATTGGAGCTGATGGTAAATATCATCCAAAAGGATCTTCCCTTGGAGCAGATGGAGAATACCATTAATTTGACTTTTAATTCTTGGATGAAATTAGATAATATCCCCCATTTCATGCACTTGATAAGTCCTTTTAAATAATTTTAGGATAATCCATTCTAATTCACTGATCAAAAGTTTAAGAAATAATACGCATCGAAGATTTACTCTTTAGACATGATTCGTATAGAATTTTAAGACATACACTATTTAAAGTAGGTAAATGATATAAGAATAACAATTGAAAAAAAGTCTTAGTTCAATAGAGAGAATTTTGGTCACATACGTAGCAATACTATAGGGAAAAATAATGGCAGTTATAGTCCTGAAGAAAACAATAATACCTGAAATTACAGTGTCGAATATCATGATTCGACACTGTCGCTATCCCTAGTCGAGGCAACTCCCTAATTAATTGCTTTTACAAATTGCCCTTTGAAATCAAAAATAAGATTCGCTCCTCCTCTAATATCTATTTTGTAAGTCTTATCTTCTTTTTCAATAAATTCAACCTGGCTTGCAGGATAATTTAGTATAATGTAAGACAAAATATTTTTTCTGACATCCTGTGCAGAAAATTTTCCTTCTAGTCCGTTTATTAAATTCCAATTAACCATATCATTTAAGTTTTAAAATGTTAAATATTATGATGACTTTCTAATTCTTCTTCTTTTATATTAACCTAAAGCTAAATAACAATTTGGGAAAGAATTAGGAAAAATCATAATTATGGCCAATCATGGTATTATTTCAGAAGTCATTAAATAAAATGATCGGTTGGATTAAAATTAGGAGAAGCTGTAAGAATGGTATAAAATATACAAGGTTATTTTTATTAAATGGCTTTGTGTGTTTTTAGTATGAATTGGAATTTATATTTCATTTTGAAGTAGTCAATAATTAAACTAGATAAAATACAATCTACAGTTGAGATTCAAACAATCCGACAAGCTTCAGCAATATTCGCCAACTCACCCTCTTGATATACTGAAGCAATTTTTGATTCATCTGTAGACTATAAATCGTCCCTCCTCTATAACACTTAGACTTACATGTTAATAACCTGATGAATAAAGGTAATGGGAAGATAAAATTATGCGGACTTTTTGATCGCGAAAAACTAAGACTATGTCTAATTCATAAAGATTGTATGTGTCGCGATTTTACGACAAATCTTAATGAATATTGTGATATTTTACTAACTGGTAAAAGTGATTTAGATTATTAACTTTGACAAATATTGGATATTCAAATCAATTTTAGAAAACTATAATCAATTATAAACGATGAAAAATATAGCTCTTTTTACTTTCTTGCTATCATCTATTTTTTGCTTGGCTCAGCCCTCAGAAGTAAAAAAAATCAATATTAATATTTTAATTGATAGTGCGGCAAACCAAATGCTGAAAAAACCTTTAATTCATTCTACATCAATCGCTATCGTTTATCAAGGTAAAGAATATATCGGTCATTATGGAGAATTAGAGAAAGGAAAAAATAATTGCCCTACTAATGAAACAATTTATGAAATTGGTTCTCTAAGTAAAACTTTTGCAGGAACACTTGCGGCTAAGGCCGTTTGTGAAAATAAATTAAATATTGATGATGAGATCCAAAAATATTTACTTGAAGACTATCCAAACTTAAAATATGGAAGTCAACCTATTCTTGTAAAACATCTGCTGTCACACACAAGTGGGTTTCCAAACATGCTTCCTTTCCAAGCAAATTCAATACTTCAGGATTTCACAAATCACGACACACCAGCTAAAATCAATGAAGTTTATAAAAACTATGGCCAGAAAGATTTTCTAACAGATCTCCATAAAGTTAAGATTGATACTGTTCCAGGTTACAAATATTCATACTCTAGCGCAGGTAGCGAACTTGTGGCTTTTATTTTAGAAAAAGTATATAAAACAAAATATGAAGAACTATTGACGGATTATCTGTCCAAAAAAATTGCAATGCATAACACAAGAATCAGTCTTTCGGATCAGGAAGCAAAAAAACTTGCAGTTGGGTACCACAGTGATAACAGCATTATCCCCGCTCCAATGCCAAAATTACCGTGGGGAGCATCTGGTAATATGAAATCCACAATACCTGATATGGTAAAGTATATGAAATTTGAATTGAAAAATAATAACATCGTTGCTAAGTCACATAAATCAATTGTCAAGTTTGATCGTGAGTTCAGTATTGGGTATTTCTGGAATATTGTCACTGATGATAAAAAATTAGGTACATATTACGTACATCATGGTGGCGTGCCTCGTTCCCAATGTTACATCTATATTATTCCAAAATACGATTTAAGCGCATTTATTATTACCAATCAGAGTGGCATCGACACTGCAAAGGTCATGGAAGACGCATTAAATATCATATTTGATAAAATAGCGGCGGAAGGAAGCGATGGATAAAACGATCAAAGACGCAAGAGCTTTCCATGGAAAAATACTGCTAAACTAAATACAGTCCTTTCAAGCTTTTTACTTTAATAACTTTATTATCAAATGAAAATTGATTTTAGAAATATAAATTACCTTAAACTAGGGAATACTAAACAAAGGAAAATACATAAAATAATAACCAAGTATCAGCTGTTCGAAATTCTCAACGATTACAAACCGATCCTAGTGGGAACAATTCCCATAAATATCGATATAGAAGAGAGTGATGTAGATATAATATTACAAGCTCATAATTTGAAGGAGTTAACGCAATTATTACTCAAGAGTTTTGCTCAATTTGCTCAATTTCGATTAAGTACCTTCAGCAATGGAGCCCTAACCTCGAATTTTATGCTAGAAGATACGCTAATAGAAATATATGCGACAGATATAGACACAGAAAAACAAAATGGATATTTACATATGATTAAAGAGTACGAAATCCTGCAGGCTAGAAATGACAGTTTTAAAATGGAAATAATAAAATTAAAAAAACAGGGAATAAAAACAGAACCGGCATTTTGCAAACTACTGAATATAAGTGGAGATCCCTATGTTGAATTACTCAACTACATCGTGCAATAGTTCTGATAAACATAGCATACCGTTCTAAAAACTCACAAACAAAGATAAGTTTGGTAGAAAATTACAAGAGGCCTTTAGTCTGGTTTATAAACTTTTACAAAGCCATTCCTGACCGAATGGCTTTGCAAGTTATATCCTATACAGTTAGCCTTCTTGATGAATTGTAAATATACCACAGCGAATTGTAAATAGTTTATTCGGTTTTGAACTTTTGATGTAGATTTATAATTAAAAATAGCACAATTATATGTGTATAAATGGAACTATAAAAATTTAAACAAACACTAAAGAAGCGGCAACTGTCATTTTATCAATTGACTGTAATTATATAAACGGCGAACTAACAATAATATGAAAAAACTTTTATTACTTTTTACAATTGCTCATTTTTTGACTTCTTGTAATGGGCACGAAACAAAAAAAATGGATAATAAAATTGAAAAAATTGCGACTGCAAAAAAAGATACTATTAAAATCAACGAGATTCACTTAAATTCAGGTTTGGATAAAACACTGATTCCATTTGGCTTAAATAAGGATGATAATAATAATTCAGCCTATAACTTAAATTTAGATTATGAAGAATTTTCATTTTCTCCTCAACAAAATTTTAAATTCAATGATCTGAATATCGGTAAAATAAAAAGTTTAATCATATACTATTTGAAAGAGGACAACAGTGCTTTTACTTATGAATTAGAATTAGAAGACAACAGCAATTGTGAATTATTAATAGGTGAATTCAATAAAAATTTCGGCAAGCACCTATTTTACCAAAAAAATGAAAATACAAAAGAACATCCTATATTTTTGGATGAAAACGGAGAGCAAGAAACGCGACATATTATTGAAGAACTAATAAAATGGGATGATAGTCAGCATGATGTAAGCTATTTTGTGAGCTATAAAAAAAATCTCACTACAAATGAAAATAAATTAACAACAATAGCGATAAGTAATGCTCATAAAAAATATGCGGAATGGATAGATTTTAGAAGCCTCAGTATGGTTTTTCCAAAATAATCAAACAATGATTGCAAAGAGGGATCTTGCATCAGGCAGTATGAAAAGTTAAATTTAACATTAGCTTCTTAGCTGAATTTTAGTCATAAAAGCTGCATATGTGTTTTGATTTAATGCCAATTAACATTCGGAAATGAAACAATTAGTAACATTTTTAGCACTCCTACTTGTGCACGTTTTGGTTTTTTCACAAACGGAGCATAAAATCTTTTATGACAATGGAAATCTTAAACAAGTTGGACAATTCGATGCGAATGGAAATTGCACTGGAGAATGGAAATATTATGGATATAGTGGTAAGCTGGAAAAAGTTGGTAATTTTCTAAACCAACAACAAATTGGAGAATGGTTTTTCTATATAGACGGCTATCTGTATAATATTGCAAACTATAAAGATGGTGTAATACAAACAGACAAGTGGTATCACAAAAACGGTAAAACATTGGCTTTGGGACAATATAAAGATGGAAAAAAAACTGGAAAATGGAAATTTTACCAAGAAAGTGGCGCATTAAAACAGATTGAAAGGTATAAAGATGGAAAAGAAGACGGAAATTGGGTATGGTTTTATAGCAATAACCAAATCGCATGCAGAGGGAAATATAAAAAAGGATTGAAAACGAAAGTATGGAGATGGTATTATGAGAACGGAAACTTAAAAAATGTAAGCAATTATGTAAACGGAAAAAGAAATGGTCAATGGAAATGGTACAACGAAAACGGAGTGTTATTAGAAATGGGACAATTTAAAAGCGGTGATAAAAGAGGGCAATGGAAACTCTACAACGAAAACGGTAATTTGACAGAAACAAGAAACTACTAGAAATGTCTAAATTTTAGGCAATATCTACCACATTGGCAGTAATACTTGACTTGACGAACCACGGTTCAACCCGAATAAAAGGAAAAGAAGGGATTAAAACAATAAAATTTTCTTTTACTTTTTACATTTAGTAAACACGTAATATAAACCCTTTCCATAAGTTTCATGACTGAAAACTACTGTTCAAACTTCTATGTTTACTCCTGCTATGGAATAATCAGACGACATAACTACCAGATCGTGATCAATTGCTAGCTTTTCTATAAAACTCAAACTTTAATGCTGGTTGGAGCAATTGTTGAATCAAACGTAGGTTAAAAGAATAATTGTCGAAACTATATCTCCTCCCCTTAATCACTCTATTGGTATGTCCAATTAAAATAGAGACTTATTCAAACATAAATTGATTACATCGCCACAGAAATAAGCAATCTTCCTACAAATATCAATTAGGTCTTATGTTTGATCAACTTATGAGTAGTTTAAGAGAAAATTTTAAAAATTATGAAATCAATCGAAAATTTAACAAAATTCGAGCTCGGACAAGGTGAAGAGCAAACGATACAAGGAGGATTCAATCCAATGGGTGGAATCTCGTTATCATTTTCACCTGCTCAAGGAGGAGAAAGTGGCGGTACAATCGGTGTGTACTTAAATGGAAGCCATATTTCAAACACATACTTTTTTACCGAACACAATTGGGTATATACTAGTAGTTATATGTAGGCAATGATGCAATCTATTTCACGAAATAAAACTCGTTTTAATTTCGTAAAATAGATTGCATTGTTTTTAACCACTCCAAAAAAATTCATTCAATGGAGTTTAGAACTATATCCATAAATACCTTATGATGAACAGTTGATATGAGCAACAAACATTTAAATCCAATTTATTGTATTTCTAAGGTTTTCGCAAGTACTAATCTGTGAACAAGATATTACTGACTATCTTATTTTTCACTTTTTTATATTCAAACGTTCCTCCAGCACCACTTTGTGATGTGTACGATAGGCTATCGGCACTCCAAACAAAATCTTCTGATTTAAAAAGCAAAGCAAACAATTTTTTTATTTCTGAAACTTCTGTAAACGGAACCGTTAACTGATAAGAGCTTACGCCAACTGGACATTCTTTTTGACTATAACTTATTCGATTTTTAAATTGCTGTGAAAAATCACATTTTTCTCCCAAAATTTTTTGAGGTCCAATAGTATCGTAATGACAAACAAGGTAGGCATATAATGAGGAATAAGATTTGTGAGATTGTAACCAGTCAATTTTATTCATATCGGGTTTGACAAGTACAAATCTTTGATCTTTTGATTGTGCAAATGAAAATTTACATACCAAAAGTAAAGCAATCAAAATTGTTATCTTCATTTAGTTAGGAATTGTATGACCAATCTTAAACCCATAATAAATTGTTTCTGTAGAAACTTGAATAGATAAATAGGAAATCTTCATCATCGATATTTTTAATTTAAAGAGCGGTAACTCCAGGCTTTTAATCTTATTGAAAAGCCGTTGACACTTATAAAATTAATAAATTATTTACGCAAGACCAATTTACGAAAAGATTACTCAAATTTGTTCACCCAATCTCCTCTTTATTAATTCCAACTCTCCAGCTATGACATCTGTTCTAGAATGACAATATGGTTTAGAGAAAGGCTCGGGACTTTACTAAAAGATAGGTTGACAATTATATTTTCTTAGCATGGAATGCGAAAAAATGGTGTCTATTAGTGGATAGACATTAATGCATTAAAAAATTACATTTACAAATGCCTATTACTAAATAAAATCAATACCTTAAGGTATTGAGGGTAGTCCCTATTCTTTTAAAGTAGTATCTTAGGGTGAAAAAATTACAATATCCGGCTTTATCATGAGTACGCTTACAAATTTAGTTTCTGAATAGAAAAACAATTTTATACCTTCGATTGACAGATGGAAAAGAAACAATATGAAAAAAATATTATCCTAATATGCTTTATTTTAGTCAAATTTCTTATTCAATATTCACTTATTAGCCCAGAATATGAATTGCAAAGAGATGAATTTTTGCATATAGATCAGGCAAACCATTTGGCTCTTGGATATTTTTCTGTTCCACCAGTTACGTCCTGGATTTCGTATATAATTAAATTACTTGGAAATACTGTTTTTTGGATTAAATTCTTCCCTACACTTTTCGGGGCGTTGACAATTCTCTTGGTCTGGAAAACAATTGAAGAATTAAAAGGGAATCTTTTTGCGCTTATCTTAGGGGCAAGCTGTGTGACATTTTCAGTACTATTCAGATTAAATACCTTATTTCAACCAAACTCACTAGATGTCCTGTGTTGGACTTCACTGTTTTATTTCATTATAAAATATTTAAACAGTAATCAGACTAAATGGATATATCTCATTGCATTTACATTTGCGATTGGATTTTTAAATAAATACAATATCATTTTCCTTGTTTTAGGAATTATTCCCTCTTTACTATTAACAGCTGAAAGAAAAATCTTTCGCAATAAAAACCTTTATTTTGGAATTGGATTAGCTTTCATTATAATTTCTCCAAATATAATTTGGCAATTCAATAATCATTTCCCTGTTGTCCATCATCTTCATGAACTTTCAGAGACACAGCTTGTAAATGTGGATCGTTGGAGTTTCATCCGCTCTCAGTTTCTATTTTTCCCAGGAACTTTGATCGTTGTTTTTTTTGGGCTTTTTGCGTTGCTAAAGCAGCAGAAATTCAAAAAATATCGGCTATTCTTTTGGACATTCTTCATAATAATCTCAATTTTTTTGTTTTTAAAAGCTAAAGATTATTATGCGATTGGAGTTTACCCAATTTATTTTGCTTTCGGTTCAGTATATATTTCAACTTTATTAGAAAATGAAATTGGTAAAATCTTAAAACCAATATTTATCCTTTTGGTGGCTGTATGTTTCATTCCGATTTACCGTGTTGCATTTCCTAATAAAAGTCCGGAGTACATTGTCAATCATCCCGATAAATACAGAAAATTTGGAATGTTAACTTGGGAAGATGGAAAAGAGCATCAATTACCACAAGATTTCGCAGACATGTTAGGTTGGAAAGAACTTGCCAAAAAAGTGGATAGTGTTTACATGACTATTCCAAACCCAAAAAATACGTTGATATTATGTGATAATTACGGGCAAGCCGGAGCTATCAATTATTATTCAAAGAAAGGAATCCGTGCTGTAACATTCAATGCAGATTACATCAACTGGTTTGATTTTGAAACAAAATACTATCATTTAATCCGTATCAAAAATGCTTGGGAGAAAGAAAATGAATGGACAGAAACTTCTCCATATTTTGAAAATGCTTGTATTGCAGATTCGATCACGAACAAATATGCTAGAGAATATGGAACAACAATTTTTTCTTTCATGAATGCCAAAATTGATATTAATGAAAGAATAAAAAAAGAGGTAGAGGAAGTTAAAAACTTCCATTAAAAATCACCGTGTTGCAAGAACTAAAATCACACCAATGCGTGCCATACTTTTACGCATACCGCTGGCCAACTGCATATCGTTATATACAACACCATGATGCCTTACCCCTCTTGACATAGTGCTGTCACAGACCTTAACTAGTTTTGCGACATAGTAAGCCACTTAAAGTTTGAAAACACATTACTAAAGCTGATAAATTGTGGTTGCGTATAGATCTGTTTTTAACTTGACCTTCATTGTGAATTCCTTGGTTTTATGTGATATGGTGCTTTTTACGAATAATAATTTTGATCTGCAGTATTCTAATTGCCATGATTATGTCATGAAACTAATTGTCACAATTTAGTACTATATTTTAATTTATCTTCATTTCATGAAGCAACTACTAATCGTATTAATCTTATTAATTACACAATCTTGTCAAATAAGCAACCTGGGTAAAAAAGACAACCATGCATTATATATAAATACAATTATTCCAGCGTATTCGTCACTAAAAATTTCAACTGAGGACGCGAAGTCTTTTTCGTTTGAGGTGATAATTAAATCTGATAGTACGATCCATTTAAGAACTCATGATACGGAAATTAGCATGGAAAAAGATAATAAATACGCTTTAAATGTTGACGACAGTGAAAGTGTGATATTCAAAAATTTATCAAATCTGAATAGTGTCATTAAGCTCAAGATTTTCAATCATTCTGCCAAAGTAATGCAAACCATAGATAAATTATAATATGGTTCGAAATTAAAATCAAATATCCTACAACAGACTTAAAATTTATGGCATTAAGATGAAATTATTGGTTTACTTGAAATAAAAATAAAGGCCATATTAAGTATTATAATAACCAACGGATACGGATTAATTTAAATGGAATGAGCCCGATGGAATACCGAGCTCATTATATCAAAAACACTGCGTAAATTAGTCCAGCTTTTTGGGGTCAGTCCATAATGATAATCATTATGGCCTTTCTTTTTATTTGACGGGAGTGCCATCTGCTATCTCTTCATCTGCTTTACTGAGGAGTAACATTGTTGGATTAAGATTGCCAAATATTTCTACCTGCTCCTCAATACTGCGTCCTTTTTGTACGGGAACACGGCTTGTTTTATTGGCTATAACTGCTATTACAAAACTACCTTCACCTGAAGTGTAAATGGCGGCTTTGGGTACAACAAAAGTACTATCCTGAGAGGTTAACGGTAACTCGACCTCGGCAACCATACCGGGAAGAAGTTTGTTGTTGGTATTGTTAATGTCAATTTCAATCCTTTCTGATCTCAATTTGCTATCCAGTGCTCCTGACTTGCGTGCAATCTTGCCTGTAAAATATTGTCCTGGCAAGGATTTTACGGTGAACTGCAACGGCTGTTCTGCAACAAGGAAGCCCGCATACTGTTCAGGTACAGAAACAGCTAAACGCAGCTTGCTTTGTTGCTGGATTGTCATGATCGGCATTTCCGAACCTCTACCTGCCGGTCCTACATACGCACCTTGATTAACATTCCTTGTGGCAATAACACCATCAAATGGAGCGCGTATTTCAAGATAGTTCAGCAGATTCTGCACCTCCGCATAGGCGGATTTTGCTGCCTGAAATTGGGCATAATCGGCATTCTTTTTCGCCTCTGCCACTTCCAGATCCAATCGAGCTACGGTACCTTCAACTTTACTGGTTTCAAACAATCTATCATAAGTGCTTTTGGTTGCCGTATAAATGGCCTCTTGCGACTTTAACCTCGATTTTGCAGTTGACAACTGTGAACTTAATTCTGGAGCTTCAAGGACAGCTAACAACTGTCCCGCTTGTACCTTATTACCGATATCGACTTTTAAAGCCTGCACATAGCTACTCACTTTAGCATAAATTTCAACCTGCTGAAATCCGCTGATCTCTCCCGGTATCTGCATTTTACTTGTTAGTTTTTCCTTAGAAAGTACAAATGTTTCTATTGCTGGACTTTCTTTAGTTACTTTTTTGTCAGTTTCCTCAGCAGCAGACTGACATCCGGTTAAGTAGGCGAATAAGCCAATCGTGTATAATATTCTTAAGAAATTACTTTTCATCTGTTTAAATTATTGATATGTTTTTAGGCTCTTCAGTATTAATGACATCATTTACCTCGATTTGAATGAATCATGATGATTTCATTTTAAAGGTTTTAATGCTGTTATATAATGTTTACTTTCTTCATCTTGCGGATCCAAGGAGATCGACTGCGTGCTACTTTTCTCTTGTATCCAAGCGAATATTAAAGGTAAAATAACAAGTACGGCGAAAGTTGAAAACAATAATCCCCCGATTACGGCACGTCCCAGCGGGGAAACTTGCTCCCCACCTTCACCATGTCCAATTGCCATTGGTAACATTCCGACAATCATAGCCAAACTGGTCATAATAATCGGACGTAGACGAAGTGAAGCCGCCTCTCGTGCCGCAGACAATGCATTTTGATTGTGCTTACGTATATGTTCTGCGTTCGTGATCAAAAGTACTGCATTGGCGATGGATACCCCTACAGACATGATAATCCCCATATATGACTGCAGGTTAAGTGTTGAACCCGTCAGTAAAAGCATCAACAGAGATCCAAGTACCACGGCTGGAACTGTTGTTAGGACGACCATTGAAACTTTAAAGGATTGAAAATTTGCCGAAAGCATCAGAAATATGACTATAATCGCAATTGCTAGGCCTGCCTGTAAACTATCCATTGTTTCGCCCAATACTTTTCCTAAACCAATCTGCTCGACAGAAAGCCCACGTGGCAATTCACCTAAAGCAACAATACTGCGCTGTACATCTTTAGAGGCTGTTTTTAGATCGGTATGATCAATATTGGCTGTCACAGAAATGTACGGCATAGCGCCTAAGTTATCGTTCTCGCCATAGGTAAATGATGGCGTAATAGTTGCAATATCGCTCAGAATAGGTCGTGAAGAATTTTTTAGCAATGGAATTTCGCCAATCTCTTTTTCATCTTTCATTTTGTCTATTGGAACCTGAACTTGCACGTTATAAGATAATCCAGCCTTTTCATCAATCCAGGTATTCTTTTCCGTATAACGAGAGGATGAAGTCGCGGCAATTAGTGAGCGCGATACCTCTGCAAGGTCAATACCAAGTTGAGCAGCACGTACTCGATCTATAGTAATATCATAGGACGGATATTTAATGGACTGTGCCAGTTGAATATCTCTGAAGTATGGTATGGTTTTTAGTTCTTCTATTAGTTTTCCTGCGTATTTTTCATTATTCTTTTTGTTTTTACCTGCAATCCGTACTTCAACAGGTGTTGGCGAACCCTGGCTTAACACTTTGTCCGTGAGTTCGATCGGCTCAAAAGAAACCTGTACATCTGGAAGAGCAGTTTTGAGTCGATTCCGATACTCATCGCGGAAGCTATCCATATCGCGGTGGTAATCTTGAAGAGCTATTTGGAAAACAGCTTCATGAGGTCCTGCCATAAACAAATAGATCGGTGATACAGAGAATTGTCCCGGATGTTGACCGATATAAACAGATGATATGCTAATATGTTCTTTACCTACCAGTTTTTCAAGTTCTGCTAATGCACGTTTCGCTTTTTCCTCCGTACGTTCAATGCGGGTACCTTCGACGGCCCGTAGGCGCATTTGAAACTGGCTCGAATTCACCTTTGGAAACACATCCTGTCCAATGACGGAGAGTAAAATCACCACCAAGCTAATGGATCCAACTAGATATACGATGGTGATGATTTTCTTTTGTTTAAACAGTTGATCGATCATGTTCATAAACCGATTTCTGAATCTTTCGAACAGACTGATTTTACCATCGTTATTAAAATCTTCGCGTTCGACTAGAATTCGCTTTTGATTTAGCGTATCTTGCTCAGATTCCACTGAAAGGCCTGTTTCAGCAAATTGCACTTCATCTGCACTCAATCCTTTAGGATTAATCTTATTTGCTCCTACTTTATGATGATCTTTCATAAGCCAGTTAGCCATAATGGGTACAAAAGTCTGTGACAATAAGAAGGAGGTGATCATTGAAAAGCCAATGGACAAAGCCAGTGGTAAGAATAAAGATCCTGGGATACCTGTCATTGTAAATGCCGGAGCGAATACAGCGAGGATACACAATAAAATCAAAAGCTTCGGAAGGGCTATTTCCTTACAGGCATCCCAGATCGCCAATGCTTTGGGTTTTCCCATATCCAAATGTTGATGGATATTCTCTATCGTTACGGTACTTTCGTCAACCAGAATACCAATTGCTAGCGCCAATCCACTCAGTGACATGAGGTTGATGGTCTGTCCAAATAGTTTTAGGAAGAGTACTCCCGCTATAGCAGAAATTGGAATTGTTAAGATAACGATCAAGGCAGCCCTTCGGTCACCTAAAAATAGTAAAACCATTAATCCGGTAAGAATAGCGCCGATTGCTCCTTCAGTGATTAGACTTTTAACAGAGTTGATAACATATACCGATTGGTCAAACTCATAGGATAATTTAACATCTTCGGGCAAGGTATTCTGTATTTTTGGAAGTGCAGCCTTCAAATTTTGTACAACTTCCCAAGTCGAAGCATCACCAGCCTTGGCAATACTGACATAGACCGATCGTTTTCCATTGACAAGCGCATAGCCTGCAGTAACATCGGCTCCATCCTTCACGCTAGCGATATCACCCAGATAAAGATTTTGAACACCACCTTTAAAAAGGGGAATTTTCTCAAAATCTTTGACATTACGAATGGTGTTATTAGTTGACGTAATGTAATTTTTATCCTTTATACGGACATTTCCCGCTGGTGCAGTCTGGTTATTAAGCTTTAACGCTTCTACGACCTGATCAGGGGTCATGTTGTGGCTACGCATCAATTCGGGATCAACATTGACCTCTATTGTCCGCGGACTACCCCCAAATGGTGGTGGGGAAATTAATCCCGGTATGGAGGTGAATGAAGCCCGTACATAAACATTGGCTAGATCCTGTAATTCGTTATTCGACCGCTTATCACTACTAAGTACCAATTGGCCTACAGGAAGTGAAGATGCATCAAACCGAATAATAAAAGGCGGTTGTGAACCAGGAGGAAATGAAGCCTGTATCCGGTTGGCGAGTGCGCTCAATTCCGCCGCTGCTTGTGCCATGTTGGTATCTTCGTAATAAGAGATCTTCATCAAAGTCAAACCTTGAATATTTTTGGTCTCAATCGACTTTACCCCATTGGCAAAAAGTAAAATATTAACGTAGTTTTTAGCAAAATAAGACTCCATCTGATCTGGAGAATAGCCTCCAAAAGGGTGCGCAATATAAATAACAGGAAGGTTCATTTTGGGTAAAATATCAACCTTAATCGTGCGTACTGCACCTATTCCAAACACAATAAGACCCATAACCAGCACAAGGATGGATATTGGCTTCCGTAAGGCAAAACGTATTAAATTCATGCTTTGTTATTTATAGTTCTTTGTTAAAAATATCGAAATCTCCAGCGGAGGCGGCTTTCAGTAATAATGATTGCCAGAGGTTAATATGGACGATTTCGCGGTCTGTCTCGGCTCGGTTCAGTGTATATAACGTTTGGGTGATATCAACAAGCGTAGCCAGACCATTTTTGTACATGGTCATCTTTTGATTATAAGCTTGTAAAGCTGCTGATACCTGTTTAGGTGCTTCAGCGTCGCTTTGCTGTGCTAATCGCATCTTAACCTCAGCAGCATCCAGTTGTGCAAAAAATTGCGCTTCAGTGGTTTGATATTCCTCACGTAAAGCATCGTTGGTGTAGCGCTGCGCACTGATTTTTTTATTCACTCGTGCAATAGATGTAATATTCCAATTGATCCCTAACCCCAAAAGATAATTTTGCCTATTGGGACGAATACCATTCCAATAGTTGCTTGTGAATGCTTGGAGATCTGTCGCATATTCACTTTTGAATCCAGAACCGCGTGCCTGGAATACACCAAAGGCAGACAGAGTTGGTAAGTATTCTTTGCTTGATAACTTTAGCTGTTGCTCACCAACTTCAATTCGACTTCTGTAATATTGAAGTATAGGATTATTGCCTACCAGAGATACATCTACTGCAAGCGGCTGAGCTGGTGTTCTTGTCACTAACCCCGTGTCAATTTGAAGGTCTGTTGCATTGATTCCCATCAATACCGTTAATTTATTATTTTGTTCTTTCACATTTTCTCCAGCTTGATTCAAGCTGATTTTTGCACGAGAGACCTCAGCCGAAGCCAAGGTTGAATCGACACCGGGCAAAATCCCATTCTTGGCTTTAGTGGCCGCAACATTAAAAAAGACTACTGCGCGATCTAGATTTTTCTGTTGATTTTTTTGGAGACGCTGACTTGCCAGAAGATTTAAGTAAGCGGCTGCAATCCTGATCTTATGTTGAAATTGTTCTTGTTGGAGATCAATTTCTAGTCGTTTACTATCGGCCTTACTCAATTCTATTCGTTCCTTTTTTCGGCCAAAAGTGTAGATATCCCAATTGATGTTTGTTAGATACAGGGCTCCAAAAGCAGCATTCCAATTCTGTTCTGGAAGGGCTGCTCCTGAGGAAGCTACTCCCAGCCCCCCAAATCCGTATAATGGACCATTTTGTCCATTAATGGTTCCATAATCTTGTTGTGCTACGACTGTCAAATTAGGCCAGAAGTCGCGTTTTACTTGTTCGTTGGTCTGTAGTGAGGATTGGACATAATACCTCTTTGCCTTGATCATTCCATAATTTGCAAGACCTTGGTCTACAGCATCTCGGATGGTAAGCTTCTGTGCAAATGAGGTTGAGGTCGCAAGTGATACAGCCAATGACAACACTAAATTCAATTTCAGCATAGGTTATATATCATTTTATGGAAACGAAGATAAGCCCCAAGTACGATGCAGTATTAGTTTAAAATGATCTATAGCGTTTAAAAGTGACCAATTTAATTCGTCATTTATTTTTCGGTGGTTATAAACTTAATACTTTTACTTTGTAACAGATTTTTAACAAAAACAAGGGATTATGAGAAAGATTCTGGAGAATAAGATCATACAGGAAATCGCATTATTGATTTTCTCGTTTATCCTCTTTACTTTGAATGATTGGATTTTGATCTTAAGCTGGAAAGGCTTTTTAATGGGGTTGGTCTATTTTTTGATCTTATACATACACGCACAGGTGAACCGTTTTTTTCTGCTGCCAATTCTGATTAAAAAAAATAAAGCCATACTTTATGCGTTGTCGTCGACCGCAATACTCCTGGTTTTTGCTTTTATTCTAAAGGAAATCACCGAAAATGTAATTTATAAGAATTGCTTTCTGTACAAAAACCTCGCTCAGAAAACTTTCCATTATCAAGTTGGGGTACTGCTAGGATCGCTAGTATGTATTTTAGGAAGTATCCAATTTATCGAATTTTATCGTTTCCAGCGATTAAAAACAAGAAGAGAACTACTTTCCAATCAAACGCAATTGTCTAATTTAAAAAAGCAGCTGAATCCTCACTTTTTGTTTAATACTTTAAATACAATCTATGGGAACCAGCTGCACATTATGTATTGGTCAATTATATTGAAAGAAGCGCTGATCTGGAGTTGGTAGCCCAATGCTACAATGCATTTGAAGCGCTGGAATATCTGAGAAATAATAGGGTTGATCTTATCTTTCTGGATATTGATATGCCAGAAATTACTGGGATGGAGTTTTTGAAAATGCTGGATAATCCTCCAAAAATAATACTGACAACAGCATATTCGGAATATGCTTTAGAAAGTTATGATTATGGGGTGGTCGACTATCTATTGAAACCTATATCTTTTCCTCGCTTTTTTAAAGCTTTACAACGTTTTCTATCCTACAACAATAGTGCTATTCCATCAGAAGATGAACCTAAAACAATCAGTATCCGCATGGATGGTCGGCTTATTGAGATTAAGCTTTCACAAATTGATTTTATACAAAGTTTTGGTAACTATGTAAAAATTGTCACTCCGGCACAGACGTACCTCACCGCCATTACCACGCAACAGATTTTAAAACAATTGCCTGCCTCTAAATTTGTCCGCATCCATAAATCGTATATTGCTTCTATCAATAAGGTCAGCAAATATGAGCATGGTCTGGTGCAGATCAATAATATGAACCTTCCCGTTGGAATCACTTTTAGAAGGGAACTACAAGAAAAATTGGAAAACACCTAATTCCTTCCTTTATTGCTAATACTTAATCGATTATTGCAATCTGTCTTTTTTAATATGAAATTGGCGGAAGTTCAAAAATGATTATTTTTCAATAATAGATGTTCAAAACACCATAAATGACCAGAACCAATTCCTTATAAAAGTATGTAATAAAGTTAATTACTTTAATACATCCCGAAAAAATAGCACGTGACGGCGCTCTATACAAACCCTCTAAAATCCATTCATTTCACGACGACGGGATGTTCTGTGATTTTCACTCCAGTATTTATATTCGTAGTTCTTGCTATGATATGCTGAAGAAATGAATTAACAATGCTAAATGCTGTTAAAATTAGGAGTTAATCAATCCAAACATTTCGTTTTAAAAGATTTATTAATCAAGTATGCATCTAAACTATATGAATATCCATTTAAAGTTCCCAAAAGGAAACATGCGGAGGCACTTATCCATACTGAATAATCAAAAGTAGGTTTAATTCCCACAGATATTGTCATGGATATAGCAAAAATTGTTAATAAAAGACCAGATGCAAAACTGATCATTTTTGTTTTGTATCCAATAAGCAGTAGCAAGGAAAAAACAATTTCTAAACCCGTGGCTATAATCGCTAAAACCTCTCCGATTGCAGGAGATACAAAGAAATTAAGTGTATTGGAGTAATCTACAAAATTTCCCCAATCTCCCCAGGAGACATTCTTACTTCCTGGATTTCCCCAAATGCCAAATCGGTCTGCTACAGCCGATAAAAAAGCAATCGCCACAGTGATGCGAACATATAATTGAAAATACTTCTGATTCATTTTTTTAAGAATTTTATTGGTCAAAATTATATCTTACAGAAATTAAAGTAATTAAACCAGTTTAAGAAATGAGATTACTTTTTCTTTTTTTATATCATCAATAGTAGGATTAGAACATTTTTAATGTACTAACCATGAACAGAAAGACAACTTAAAATACATGAAATTGAATAAAATAAACGCATTCTCTTTTTCTAAAAAACATCCAACTTATGATTAAAAAAGAGATAAGATCCACATATCATTGGCCTAAATAAAAATATAAAAAAAAACCACATCTTACGACTTGGCTCTCACTAAAAATTGCGACTTATATTTCTGTATTACAAAACGTGTTACGCCCAAATGGATACAATGTATTTTTATTTGGATTGGCAGCTTAAAATGAGAATGGTGATTTTTTAAATTTGGCCAATTGAGATCTGAAATTTCCGATTGGATATTTTCATATAGAATTGACCTGGCAGTCAAAAACCCCCATTTTCAGCTAATGCTTCAAAAGAGAAAACTACTTATCTTTGATATAGAGAATCTTTTCAATTACAGTCAAATATAAAACAGACAAGTATGCTCAATCTATTCAAAAAGAACAATTCTTATCCGAAAGAAACACAACCGGGAAATATCCATATCCAAGATGATCATCTTTTTTATGAAGATCATACCAATGAAGAGCGTGTTAATTTATCTATATTAAAATATGCTTACGTCGAAATTTTGGGTGAGGATCCATACCTATTTTTGTTCGACTACAGACAACACTACATTCCCATTCTGCAAAATGGTTTTTCTAAAATCTATCCACAACTATCTGAACGTTTTGGCTTTGACAATGCATTATTCTTTAAAATCATAAATAGCAAAAAGGAACAAAAACACCGTATTTGGATTGATAAAAAGGAAACAAATTATCAAATACTTACAGACCGACACAGCGACTATATTGATGGACTTGAAGTGCAAACAACTCCCCCTCTATTTGTTTCTTGGGATACATCATACGAAGAATTCTTAAAACTGAATATTGGTCATTTGTACGAATCAGAGTTTGAAACGAGCTACTTTAAAATCGATTATCCTGTTCGAATAGGTTCTTTAGTTATAAATAATCTGGAGTTTTATTACGATGAAAACGATCGTCAAAATATTGCTGTTCAATCTTATTTTACAACATTATATGCCGACTCGAATAGCGATAAAAGTTATTACGAATTGCGTAAACTTTGGATGGAAGAAATTCCTACTGACATCGAAAATGCGGGATACGAACGGGACGATCAAAAATACCTAACATTTAATTTAGATGACATAGGTTTGTCGATCTGTTATACTTATGATGTAGATAGTCAATATGATGACGGCGGAACATCATTATCGATTAATAATTATAGGGATTATTCGGAAATAATTGTACGTGACACAATTGAATTAAACCCAGAAACGACAAAAATTCTATCATTTGAAACCTGGTTAGATTTTCAGCCCGATTATAAAAATAATGCTAATGTTATCGCCGTACCACAATTATTGAATGAAAATACCCAATATCACAATGCCGTGTGGCTAGCAAATGATCACACATTTGGTTTTACGGGAGATCAATATGCTATTCAGTTTAATCGTACTGATATAAGTCAAATTATTGTACAAAATGTGTTACCTGCAAAAGGTGGTGGTTATGTCGAATTTTTTGTTCGATTAAAATCTGATGATTTAGTGGCAATTTATTACGGCGAACAAAATGCATTGGATGCCTATGTGCAACCTTTACAAGAGCTTTTGGGCATTGAAGTGCTAACACCTGAGCCTTATTACAATTGCTAATCGAGATTGAAATTTTACAGTTGAAGAAATTCCTTGAAATATGATTGCAAAATCACACAACAAATTGCTTTTCAAAAAAGTTCAGACAGCAAACAGTTTTACTCAACATGAAGGTACTTGAAAAGGACATAATAGCAATTTTCGCTAGACCTCGCTCCTTTATATATAACTGTCCTTCAGATCATTTTGACTAAGTATGTGTTAGAACCAAATATTTCCATTTCTAAAATTTAATCAAAACGCAGACTTTATTAATAATAAGCTGGCTTTAATCGACAGGTTATAATAAGGGATTTCTCACATCATAAAATAAACTGTGCGAGCATCAGCTTTTATTTGAGCAGACTATAGCGACCGACTGATATCCACGACATTGAATATCTGATCGACATCATCGAGAATAATCGTAAAATCTGGATATCTATCCTTATCGGTATTTAGAGAATGTAAGGTAAGTATTCCTTTCTCAACATCATGATCGATAATTTCTTTGATAATGACACCTTCGTAGCGGTGGACAATAACCCAATAGCGATATTTATGGGTATGAAATTTAGATTGCCACAATTCTCTTTTTATCAAACGTCCAGTAACGATATCGCCATCCAAAACACTTGCATCCGTTCCATCTGTCATACTGTCGCCACTGACTTCAAAAGAACGATATATACCACGGTGGAACTCATTGACCGTAATAAAATGTGCAGGTAAATCATCCATATATTCAGAATCGGAAAAACCTGATAAATAACCCGCTTTTGCCTTCTCCGTCACTAATTTGGTTTGCATCAAATAGCGACCAGGGGAAACTTCAAAAAAGATATTATTTTTATTTTCATCCATGAATTTCACTTCATCCGAAAAATAACCGATGGATTTACCGTTGCCCACATGCATCATAGAAACAGAACCTGACTGAACAGCAAATTCACGCTTCTCACGTTCTCCACTATTATGCACCAACCAATCATAATTGACCTTCGGAAAGGCATTTTCTATGCGCGTCTTCATCGTAAGACCAATTGGATATTCGCCTTTTTTAATACGTGAATAGACTTGCTCTCTTACACCTAAAATAGCTGCAAATTCACGATTGGTCACCTTCATTTCCAATCGCAATACCTCAAAATTATTACTTAGGTATAATTCCATGATTTTCATAGTATTTAACAATTGTTACACAATAACATAACAACCTGAGACTAAGTTACACAATCTAGTTAACCTTAACAAATAATTTGCAATAAAAAACACGTAAAATACTCTATTTCAATAATTTAATTGTAAACAAAAAAGTTTATAATTTTCAACATTAGTATTATAACAGCCTAATATTAATTGCAAAAAATCTTGCAAGTTTAACTTTAATGTTTAACTTTGTTTAACATTTGAAATTCCATTTAAATATTATAGCAATATATAAGTCAAAAATAAGATTATGAAAATAAAATCAGCATCACTAGCATTAGCCACACGATCTAATAATCTGCCCATCCGGCATCATGGATCACAATTCCAGTCCAGATCATCATCAAGTGTCCGATTATGACAGCTTTGTATTCCGCTAACTGAATTATAAAACGATTAACAATTAAAAACATGAACACATTATATCATTCTTTTATTATGAACTTTTTAACAGAAAATCATCCGGAAGTACTAAAAACGATCAATAAGATGTATGAACCTGATTTGTCCAAAATTCATGCGGTACTTGACTGCTACTGTGCTTTTGTGGGTATCAATCCTGTGCAGATCAGAGGTGAATATATCAACTATAAAGATATCCAACATCGCTATAAAGCCATATCGGTTGTATTAAGAATCTTTCAACCTGAAAAATTAGTATTATTAAAAACCAAGGTTAAAAGCTCCATTTATAAGGAAACTTCACCTTATTTAAATATCAGCAACGATACTTTACAAAAATCTATTATCTGCGCATGTAATCAATACGATCTCTACAGTGATTTTAAAAAAGAAATCAAACAGATCGCAAATTATTATCTCATTCATAGCCGATTTAATAGTAACTAAATAAGTAATATCGTTATGTGGAATTACCTAATCAGAAATTGATTATAACAGCACGCCTCATATAGAAAGTCTAATATGCATTTATTTCTAAAAATAAACCAGGAATTTAATCAGAAAAACCATTTACACTGCCCATACAGAAACCGCCTTCAAGAAATAATAAAAGACCATCTTATCAAACTGTAAGTGGTCTTTTTATTTATGAAGCATAATTATTTAATCTTTTTCTTTAGCCAGCGGAACCAAAAAAATATCATAATAATTAAGGCTGCGAAAAACCAGATAAAGAAGTGGTATTCCGGTTTACTTACCTGCTTTGACGAAACTTTTTTAAAAGCAACTCTTTGTTTTGCCGCATGGGATGCTTGTTTTTTTTCAGAGTAATTTATATCTTCTGTCCGATTTACTAATTGCATTGTATTGGATCGCTCGATTTCATGAATAATGACTTTTCCTTTACCCATTCGAACGTTTCCATTTTTTTCCAGCGTAATATCTTCTCCTTCAAATTCTGTTTTAGACTCACCATCTAACTTAGCAAATGATTGTACATTCGCTTTCCTTTTTATTTGAGTTTGGTGATCATACCGGAAATCTCTCCGCATTGTTGTACCGGCTTCATACTTTTGTGATTCTACTGCCTTCGATTTTTTCTTTAAGAGACCGCAGCTACTCACCAGTAACATGATGGCGGTCAATTTTAATATTTTTTTCATTTTTCACCCTCCTTAATTCAATCTGTAACTCGTTATAAAGCTTTTTGAGGTCATCGTATTCGATCTGTAACTTCGTTAATGTCTTTGCACAAAAAGCTTTTTCATCATTAACTAGCTCCAGTGCTTCATTCAATTCTTCAATTGCAGCACGCAACTGTTCAATGTTTTTCTCCAGATGATCTGCATAACTGGCCCATTTATCTATGACTTTACCTGCATTTTCTACATTGGTGGCTTCCACCTCTGCTTTTTGTTTTGGACGCCCAACGAGATAACCGCAGATTCCAGTAATCAACGGAGCTCCAAACCGCTCTAATAATTCTACCAATTCCATATACACTAACTAAAATATAAATCTGATTCTGCCTGTCTTCTGCGATTAAGACCAGGTAAAATCTTCCCTCCAGCCTTATTCCATTTTAGAAATTCTTCAACAATACGAGTGTCTTCAGGATTGGTATTAATCTTCTTTAGCAATGTTGACCTTCCTAAATTAGTTGCGCCAAGATTGTAAGTAAAAGACACTAATGCATCGAATTGATTTTGATTTAATTTTTTCATTAACAATCGTTTAACGTCATTCTCATAATTGGATAGAATTTCTAAAAGCATAGCTTCTCCTTCTATCCTGGTTAATGGTGGATCATCCATCTTCACTTTTCGACGGTTAGGTAAGTAATAGGTAAATCCGTAGCCAATAGTCGCAATACCTATGGGATCCCTATAGGGAGTGCTATACCAACCTTCAAAATCTTTTATTAGTTGTAATCCTTTTTGTCCTATTTTCATAATTCAAGTATTTATGTTAAAAAAAGCCCTCCAACAGGAGAGCTCATAGATTCTATTTTTCAAAACAGAAATAAATCAAAAGTTATTGGCAACAATAGCCAAGAATTCATGATGAACACTTTAACTTTCTCAACCATAAGCTAACCACCTATATCTCCATCAGTTTGAAAAGTATTTAACAACCCTTCTACATCTTGGAAAACCCCATCAATATCTTCTTCATAAAGTACTTTTTTTGCTAAATAGTGAGCTACTTTTACAATTGCATTTGCACCAAATCCCAAATCTTTATATTGTGCTGTGAGGGCGATTAAAAACTTCTCTTTCATGTTTGCCTTATCTAATTTGATTTATCTTACTACAAAAGTAATGGGCATACAGTATAAAAAGACTAGAAATATGGAGTATGTAAGCGGTATAGACAAGATACCGAAAATAATAAAACACGGTCTTCATAGATCATGCTGATACGAAACAACTACTTACCTAACAGCAATATAGAGAGCCCAAGCTGTAATAAGACTGGTTTTAATCAATACACTTAATACCGTAAGTTTATGTAAACGAATAAAGCCATTCCTTAGAGAATGGCTTTATTCGTTTACCGCAGATTTTAAGTCTTTTAAAATTTACACTATGTCTTGCTATATTTAATCGATAGCGATATCCTAGTCCGAAAATCCATCCAGCATATCGAATGTTGGAACAAAAAATAAAGTACCCGTTTTTGCAGTGCTAAAATCTAATATTCGATCATAATTACCTACAGGCACGCCGATAAACATATTGTTTAGCATCTTTTTTATCGTAATAAACGAGCTGGCGTAAGCAATAAAATAAGTCCCCATTTCATTGGTCCCTACTTTACCAAAAGGCATATTGTCTCGAACAATTTTAAGATCATCACCCACATTTGCAAGTGCTGAATGTGAATTTGAGGGTTTTACACCATCAGGCATCTCGATATCATCACATTTCGATCTACCAATAACTTTTTCCTGTTCACTCACGGGCAAAGATTTCCATGCGGACATATTATGTAAATATTGCTGTACAAACAAATAACTACATCCTTTATAAGCGGGATCTTCATCACCTATAATTCCAAAAGTGGCCCTTTCTTGGCCATGCGGATTTTCGGTACCGTCTACGAATCCAAGAATACTGCGACTGTCCCAATATCTAAAACCATGCACTTCTTCTACGCAAACTGCTATATTTTGCAGTAGTGTGGAAATAACTGCTGCCGTATCGATACAATAACTATTTTCACTAGCTCTGACGTGAAAATGAAGATCTCCTCTTGTGGATACCGCTGTATGTTTGCTCCCCGTAATTTGTTCAAAAACTTCAAACTCCTTAGGTAACGGCAAAGGTAAATCTAATTTAATCCAAGCTTCCAAACTGATACCCATGACCACGCTAGCTCCGGAATTTGGAAAGCGAACATTTCCAGAATTATTAAGATTAATGATAAGAGCACAGAGCTGTTTGAAGGTTTCTTTTACCTCAATACCACTCTTAATATTCCATACCATAAAAATGGTGTTGTTATTTGTATAATCTAATACATTTTGTGGATTAGTATCCATAAATTAAAGTCTTTATCAATTTTATCATTAAGCGTTCTTGACCTAAGCGCTCATAGAAGTAATCACATGGTACATTTTTGACAGAGCTATCGCTTTATGCAAATATACGGTAACCCCCGCCCTGCTTATTCCCCTATATTCAATTTTGGAGTTATATCAAGTTTAAAGATAACCATTTTCTAGAGAAGGAAGTAAAAAGCAAGACCTATTGATATGGATTTCATTAAACTATGAATTAAATAGATCTACTTGTATGAATAAATATGGAAAACAAAAACAGTGAGACACTCGATCCTGTAAACAAATTTCAAACAGCAAAATTATATTTATAAAGATAATTAGTGCATATTCGCTTGTATATTCACCACTTCTTTTATTTTATCTCTCAAATCTTGACCTTTTAAATCCTTAGCAATCACTTTTCCCTGGGGATCAAGTAAAAAGTTGCACGGTATAGTACTTATACCGTAGTTCAAGTAAACCTCGCCGTTACTAGCTTTAAGATCAGAAATCTGACTCCATATTAAACCATCTTCAATAATAGCATTTAGCCACTTATCTTTTTTACTATCTATAGAAACGCTCAAAATATCAAAATTAGCTCCCTTAAAATCATCATACAGCGCTAGTAAGTTAGGATGTTCTTGCCTACAGGGTAAACACCATGATGCCCAAAAATCCAACAATAAATACTTACCTCTGTAATTTGACAATTTAATATTTCTTCCAAACCTATCGTTCATTTCAAATTCAGGGGCAATAGATCCAATGCGAACCTTGTTTTTATTTAAAAAAGACTCTTTTGTTACTGCAGCCTTTGGCAGTTGCAGTAGACTATCAGATAATAAATTAAATACCTCTTCCGCTAAATGATTGTATTTATTATTCCTAGCTATGTTGTTCACAAGATCTAGGCTGACATAGGAGTTAGAAAATTCTTTGGCAAATGCTAGTTGAACATCAAATTGTTTATAATAATTAGCTTCCAGTAAACTCCTATTCTTATTTACTAAAGCAGTATCTTTCCTTTCTTCTTCGCTAAAGTAATCTGGATCTTTTATTGAAAGTCGTTCTTTTTCCAAAAGAGCTAATCTTTCCTGTAATAGTTGAAACGTATTATTGACAGCAGTTCCACTTATACGCGCATTATTTAACGAATCCATACTTTGAACAGAAATTATTCCCTCTTCGAGGTATAAGCTTAACCGATCGTAAATAAAATCATAATTGTGCGTAGGATTCTGATTCCGATATAAAGAAGCCCGAATAGGTATATTTCCTATAATTCCTTCAAACTTAAAACTATTATTCTTAACAAATGTGGAATCCAACATATACCGCCCTTCATTTCTATAGCTTAAATATATTATTTCTCCATCCAGTATTTGTTTTCCAGTACCCTGTATATCAAATTTTCGTTGTGAAAATAATGGTGTGACGATAGTGATGAAAACAAATATAATAGCAAGAATTTTCACTGCTCTTTTAAAAATCATAATCTAATGCTTAATATCTAAGGCAACATAAAATACCCTTCACCAAGATAATTATTACTGCTTTAATTAACAAATAATTACACGTGAAGTAAAGGATATGATTCGCTACAAGTATTTGTATAGTGCGTTGATTTATAGAGGGTCTTTTATGATAACATCTAACACAGGTGTTATCTATATGGAATATATTGCCAATAATCGGAATTAGTTTACACAAGATCACTAAACACCACACGTAGGAAAAACCTAGAGAAACATCGAATATTTACTATTGACTTCTGCAAAATTCAATTTCTTAAGCAGTTGAATGGTGGTATTATTTCCAATTTGGCATTGCGCAGTAATTTCTTTTACGTCCTCGCGTTCTTTAATCCCACTTTGATTTTTATTTTACAATAATAAACGACTGTTATACGTTTTTTGTATCACACGGAAATCTTATTTTATATCACACGACAATCTTACTCTTATTGAGCATTCTTACTTTGATTAAAATAATTTTGAAGATGAAGCTCATCTAAGCATCTTTATGATCAACACTTAAGTTCATTTCTATGAAATAAGATTAATCTTTTTTTCCTACATCCCGCTGATTATCTTTTCTTGCATATCCAGCACTAAAGACCATTGCAAGCCCTGTCCCAATGAAAATAACCACCAATAAAGATATAAACACTTTTACGAGTCCAGTATAATCTATCGGGAACCACTTCCAGATATAATTCAGGGCGACAAATCCCAATACGAGTAATGACCCTACAAATAGAAATGTAATGAGGTGTTTCATCGGCTAAAATTTATTTAAATACTCTTTTTTCTTCTGATCAAATTCTTCCTGCGTAATGATATTTTCGTCGAGCAGCAGTTTTAACTTCCTTAATTGCTCCATAGGATCTACACCCGCCACAGGCTGTGTAACTTCATCAATTGAATTACTAAATACTTTTCCTAAGCTCATACCTGCTCCCAATCCCACTCCTGCACCCGCTAAACCGCCTTCGTTTTTAGCAGCGTCACGCAACGCACGGAGTTTTTCCAACTCAACATAGGTAAGACCACCTTCAGTCGCCGCTTGGCTGTCAGCAGTAATATCAGCAATCTTTCCAATACGATCTTGAGTATCCTGATCAAAAGAATTACCCTCAATCCTGAAATCATGTAGCTGAACGCCGAATGTTTCTAGATCCTGTAGGAGCTGTTCTTTCATACCTCTAGACAAGCGATCAATCTCTGCATCTATCTCCGTAAAAGCTAATTTTTCTTTCGCAAAACTAGAAGTTAAGACTTGAAGAATTCGAGACTGCACGACTTCACGAAAAGACTCGGTAGTATAGTTATCCTGTGAACCGACATAGTTGGAAAAAAACTTCGCCGGATCTTTGAGTCGATACGAAAAATTACCATAAGCTGAGAGCTGAATAGGAATCTTATAATAGTCGTCAAAATACTTGATCGGTGAAGCTGTACCCCAGCCCTGATTCAGAACTTCAGCTTTACGATAATAGTAAAGTCCCATTTTATGCTCACTTTCAAACAACTGTGCGACTTTGAGCAGAGAAGTGATAAATGGATGATTATCTGTGCGGATGTTGTATACCCCGTCCTCGTCGATCACATCTGTAATCCTGCCTTCATAAACAAGAACACATCCCTGTCCCGGAGAAATAATCAATTTACTTGCATTTTTTATTTCGTCTGTAGCTGCCCGATACCGCCATATCAATACGTTTTGATCCTGTGGTTGCCATTCTATAACCGTGGCTATTTGCCTCTTAAAAAAATTAAATAGTCCCATGTTCTATCTTTTAAATATTTCGTCTCTGTCTATATCTTTCAGTACTGTACCATCATTAGCTATAATGATGATCCGATTGGAACTGGAAGCCCCCGATCTATCGTAATAACTAAAAACAACTCCTCCAGTATAACCGTACATATCACTTTCAACAGCGTAATTATCGCTTTTGGGTGTATATGTCCAAATGATTTTCCCACTTTCGGTATCGATTTTCTGAATATAGGTATGACCTTCAGGATTGGCATCTGGCAATCCTGTAATATACAAACTCGTACTATCTTGGTATCCGATATCAGCTTTAAAATAAAGACGATCTGGTGTGAGATCAACAAATTTTGTAATCCGAGGTTCTTTCACCAATTTCTTTGTATATGGAAATGAACCGTAATAAATACCAGACTTCTTTGGATATTGATACACCTTCTGCCAACTCACTTGATAACTATAAGGAAGCATGATCGGATAACCGGAATTATTTTTATACCAATATTTTATCAATTGGATTTTCTCTTCTGGATAATCACTGCTTTTTTCGGAAAATGTATAATAAACAGACGTTCTAGCGCCTGGCAACAGGCTGGAAAGCCCTGTACCGGCCTCACGTCTCTGCATATGATCTTTATAGATTTTTCGAACTAAAGGGTAATAGTAGTATTCCTTCCCATCGTTGGTCATGATATTAAAACCATCTCCTTCCCGATCTTGTGTAAATTTTAAAGTAGCTATACCAGAAGAAAATTCAGGAACATCACCAAAAAAGGTATTCGTTACATCTATGACTTCATTTTTTGCCGGATCAATTTTATATACCTTATTGCTCTTATCAGCACAAATATAAAATCCACCATCGCTAAAAACCCGAGTTTGTATATAAAAATCATCTTTCCATCCTGGAAGTGGGATATCATTAACTATTTTCTCTTTTAATGGATCATAAAAACGTGCAAAATATTCAGCACCTTCCCGAGAAAAAGCATCTTTGCTACGATTAATAATAAAAAGAAACATCGGATTTTTACTATTATATGCTGTAAATGCTAAATATTCCTTGATTCGATCTACATATTCCTTTTTCTTAGATGAATCGTCGGAAGAGACTAAAGTCGAAATACCTCCACTTTTGTTTCCACAGGTTCTGATGATACTGCTAAAAATTACAAAAAACAAAATGCCAGCTACAACAAAAAATAGATACTTTTTGGTTTTCGGATCTAGTCCATTAAATCTTCCGTCGCCGTATTGATGCTTTACATTAACGTTAATATCGTCATTATCCAAAAAGTACTCAGTGCCACAATTGTTGCAGATATAATGGTCTTCTTTAATATTCTGCTTCTTAACACTACCACAATGTGGACATTTTAACGCCTTAATTTGTTTTGCCATGTTCTCTATACAGATTATAATACTAAAAATATAAATAATATCTCATGTCTGTGAAATAATTATTCAAATTAAAGATTAGCTATTAAAATAACGAGAACAGTAGAGCGATTAAATCCTTTCTGATTTTTGATAGTTTCTTCCTTATCATTACAGTTTAAAGTTTAAACAAGTTTATATATGCGGTTTTTATGCGTTCTTACTTGGCTTTTGTTTCCATTCGCTGGTGCCAGAATGTTAATTCCTTAAAATAGGTTGTTTTAATTTGCTGGAAATACAGAAGCAACGTGTCATGATAACGTTAAATATAGCCTGATATCGGTTTATATAGGTGCAACATTTGAAGTTAAGCACCATTAGACAATAAAAAACAACTTAGATTTACCGCAAGATATAAATACCTCTTTTGTACCATAAGGCTACATGCTAGTATCCCGCTTTTAACAAAAGTCGTAAATGCGCCGTACTTGCACCACCCTTGCACCGTCCATGCACAAGGAAAAGGACGGTGCACCTGCGGTGCTGGTACTGTGCAACTATGGGAGAAATTAAAAGCGTGTTAAAAGAAGGTACGAACAACGTTAAAAGAAGATCCGAATAATGGTATGCGCGATTTGGAGCATTTAAGGCGCTTCAAGACTATCATATACAGAACATAGTTGACGGGAACTCCGATTTAAAAATCTGGTGTGACAAATACTGCAATCAAGGGATTTAAGAATCTTTAATAACGACACTGGATCTGCAAATCCCTAAATCAAAAGATACAAATCAATCCGATTAAGTAGCTGCTATGATTTTCATAATTTTGTACATTTGATTATATAAATTAAAATTTTTAGAAAGACGGACGTTAGCAGTATCGATTATAACCTCAATAAAAAAATTGACATCAACAAACTAAATAATTAATATCGCATGAAGAAAAGAATACCATTAATTTCCTATTTTATAATTTGTATTATAAATATATCTTTTGCTCAAAATGAATGCAATTGTCAAATGGCATTAGAACGTTTAATAACTAAAATAGAAGTTGATTATCCAGGTTTTAAGCAAAAAACTGATGGAAAATTCGATTTATACAATAATCATAAAGCTTTAGTTATTGCAAAATCCGACACCACCACTAATACCAACTGTATCAAGGTGTTAAATGACTATGTTTCTTTTTTTAAAGATGAGCATATTTACATCGAAACAAGTATAAAAAACAAAAATGAAAACGAAAATTTGGGAGAATCAAAACCGAAAGAAAAAGAGGTAGATGGAAAGTTGTTAGCATCAAATGTTTTTTATATAAAAATCCAAAGTTTTAAATATGACAATATTACCCCTGTACAGGAGCTCATAAAACTTAATCAAAAGAAAATTGAAAAATCTAAAGCACTGATTATTGATATAAGAGATAATTTTGGTGGTACTGATGATGTTTATCAGCCACTACTACCGTATATTTTAACAAATCCTTTGCGAATAATGAATGTCGAATTTTTGTCTACGAATACACTTATTAATGGCTTGCGAGATTATGCGATGCAAAACGTCCATAAAGACTCTTTAAAAGCAATTAGCCAAATTGAAGATGGATTAAAAGAATATAAAGATAATTTGGGCAAATTTATATTATATGATGGTAAAAAAGTGACGATTGATACGATAGCATTAAAATCAGAAGCACCTAAACAAATAATTATTTTAGCAAATAAAAGTGTAGCAAGTGCCGGAGAGAATTTTTTATTTTCAGCACGTCAAAGTAAAAAGGTGAAAATTTTGGGAACACCTTCAATGGGAGTGTTGGATTATGGTTCGATAAGAGAGTTTAAGTTTGGTTGCGAGAATTATACACTATACCTACCAACTTATCGTTCAGCAAGACTTCCTCAATATCCAATTGACAACATAGGAATTCAGCCTGATGTGTATTTAGATGATACAGTTGGAGATTGGTTGAATTTTGCACTGAATTATATTAATGAATAAGATGAATATTGAGAACAAAGGTTCTTTTTATCAGTTGGGTTGAAAAACAAAATTCATAGATCGCTTTTTTATACCTTAATTGATAATCTATAGCACACAACTTTTATTGCGGTTTTGGATAAAAGTTGTGTTACTATAAAACATCCACAATTTTGATTGCCTAAATCTTAACGTGGATTCTCCACTCCAGGTATCCCCAAAGTAATGAGCAGGGTGATGATCATATTCTGATTGCTGTACGCATTTCTACACTGCAAGAAACAAGTACATCGTATTATTTAATAAAATACAATTCTTTTTTTGTTTCATGATTGTATTATTTTAACTTCTTTAGGTGCTTTGATCACTGTTTTGATACGTCCATGTTCTTTCACATGCTTAACATATATCTGCCCATAAGGTGTTGGAAATGTTCCTTCTGCCCAATTAAGATCGCCTAAATTAGGTTTAACAGTATATGCCCTTCCACCTGGTTGCGCTACTTTAATTCCTAATACATGCTCAGACAACCACGCTGTTGGTCCTGAAGCCCAGCCATGTGCTAAGCTATGACGAAAACCTTTATAACAGTAAGCTCCAAAATCTGCATGTATATCCGATTTTCCTTCTGGTACAAGCTCATCAATACGACTGGCATTGGGCGACCAATCCATATTAAAATCTTCCCAGAATGTTGTCGCTCCTAGATCCAGCATAGCACCCCAATAGGTCGAGATAATTTCCATAGCCTCTTGATACTTTCCTGCTTTCGCCATTGCTTCGAGCATGTAATAACCGTAAAAGGTTGAAAAATTTTTCGCCCCTCCTATAGATAATACCTCCGTATACGCTTTTTTTGCATCGATTAATCCGACTAATGACATCAATGCAGCGGCTTGTTTTGAATGGTGGAGTGGCGGAATATATTTTCGCATCTGCGCAACTGTTTCGTCACATCTATTTTTTGAACTATCATCACCTAATATCTGAAAGAGAGCCGATGCATTCTCCAATGATCTTATAGTTAGTGCTTGAAGACCTGCATGTACAGCTGCACTATCCTCACTTGATGGCCAATCTAAAAATCGAGCGCCATCCATCCGTTCTTTTCCATTAACAACCTTCCCGGTAATTTGCTCAACCAATCCTTGTAAATAAGGTTGCTGCTCCTTTAAATATCCTAAATTCCCATAATTCATATACCAATCATATTGCAAGATAATCCACCACATCGAATAACTACTATGTCCAGACATCCAATTGGGTAGCGGTGTCGATTCTCTCGCAAGATCTAAACTTCTAGGGACAACTTCGTTATACCCAAATACGGTATTGACAGTAGATACTTCAGGGTGAAGATCTCCTACCCAAACTAAACGATCCCTTTTTATACCATCCCATAAATAGTCTTGCATGTTAACGTGTACAGTGTATGCACCTACTTCCCATATTTTATTAAGTCTTTCATCACTGCTTTTAAAGCTCCCTAGATAGGGAACATCTCGAAAGGTAGCTACAGCCCTTACTTCTCGCAAATGTAATTCAGCATTAGGTTCTAAAAAATCAATACGTACAAATCTGAAACCAGATTCACCAGATCGATTGCGACCAAGCCACGGTACTTGCATCATAAAATCTCGTATTGCATGGTCATTAGTAGCACCCATAACGCCAATTTCGGACATTGCTTCACTAACCGATTCCCCAAAACGTATACGAACATTTTTCGGTAAATTATTGCCCCCCCACATGCCTGTGATGATTTCAACAGATGCATTCATCTGAATACCAAAGTCTAATAGTATGCTAGTCCCTATTTGATTATTTTCATTTTTAAATACAACAGTATTGGGGTTGTATAAATTTGCCTGACCATTACCCCTCTTTAATAAATTTGTAGCATGTATCACATTTCCCTCTTTCCATACGATACGAGTAGGATAAACATATGCAGATGTTAATGGGCTCACTTGATTAAACTTATCACTTAATTTATTTTGCGCATTGATCTCACAAAAGCAAAAAATAAGCATTAAGAAACTTAAAATAGCACGGTTTGAATTCATAATGGGATACTTATAAGTATTAAATGTATTAAATAAATAAGAGGCTACTATCCTGTACTTTCATGATGGATACATAAATTTCAACTACTTAAGACCAAAAAGTTTTTTTCTGTATTGGAGAATCTTTAGCACAAAACCAAAGCTTTATAAACTCTAATTAAAGCATAAAGGCATCCTTCACTTGTAGGTCTCACCACTATGGAATATTGCCAAGACATTATTAGCTTCAAGCATAAGCAAAAATAAGTGTCTATAGGAATGCTTGCCAAAGATCTGTAACTTACCCAACATATTTATTCTCATTCTCTCGTAAAAGCAGTTATTAAAAATATATTAACCAAAATTGCCTTATATCTCTATGATGAGCTTATTTTCATAAATAAGATTTCTGTTTGAGGTAAAAACTATCTTCAAAAAAAGTTTCCACACACTAAACTTCTGATTATTTGTTAGAACGGCCTTATAGAAAATAGGATTAAATTTATATATTTATTCTATCTAAATCATTTATTATAAAACCATTGACCAGTATGAAACGCAGAAAATTTCTTCAATCTTCACTAACTGCAGGTTTAGCAACAACGATAATTCCAGTAATAGGAGTCGATAATAATGCAACTGAGCCGGAAATATATGAATGGCGTGAATACGAAATACGATTCGGTTCTGACCAGCAACAACTGGATAATTATTTTAAATCTGCCCTTATTCCCGCACTGAATAAATATGGTGTAAAAGCAGTTGGTGTATTCAAAGAATTGGTTCCATCTGAGCCTGCCAAATTTTACTTATTAACCCCTTACTCTTCTCTTGACAATTACCTATCCGTCAATACAAAAGTAAAAATGGATGCAGATTACATTGAAAATAGCGCTACATATAACAGTATTCCCGAAGACAAAGCGCTATATGATCGTTTTAAATCTTCCTTAATGATTGCCTTCGAAGGTTGGCCTAAAATCACTATTCCATCCGATAAATCGCGGATATTTGAGCTAAGAACATATGAAGGCTACAGTGAAGATGCTGTAAAAAGAAAAATTAAAATGTTTCATGATGGCGAATTTCCTATCTTCAAAAGAGCAAAATTAAATCCGGTATTCTGTGGTGAAGTGATTGCAGGCGACAGGTTACCTCGTCTCACCTATTTGATCACCTGTAAGAATATGGAGGAACGTAATAAGGGATGGGTTAATTTTATTGCTGATCCTGAATGGAAAAAATTAGTGTCCGATCCTCAATATGCAAATACTATTTCTAAAATTAACAATACATTTTTAATACCCACAACTTACTCTCAGGTTTAAAAGCAAAATCTTATCTTTCTAAAATTCAATAATTTGATTCTACCACATTACTATCCCCATCCGCACATACATGATAAATTTCCAGGAATAAGCATATGTAAATACGGAATCAACCAAATTTTTAAACAAACGAAAAATAAATTTGCATGGATTAATTAAATAATTAAATTTGATCAACCATATATGACAACATGAATATACACTTTCCCGAAAATCAAGATTTTAAATTTATTATCACGAATTTATATACAAGACCTAAGTGGTTCTTTAGATTTACACAAGAGCACTGGTATAATAAGTATGCTTGGCTTCTACTTTACCTAGCGCTATTAGGAAGTCAATTTGGAAGAATATCCTCGGGTAAACTCAATATTGAAAGTTGGACAGAACTTTTCTTCAAAGTTGTAATTTTTGGGTCGGGCATTAGCTTACTTTTTTACATTATGTTTGCTTACATCTTAGCTGGTACTGCAAGATGGCTAAAAGGTATAGCAAGTGCAGCAGATATTCTCCGCGTTATTGCCTATTCATCCATACCAGGGATAATCGTATTACTATTGTATATCATCGGATCTCTGATATATGGTATTTCCTTTTTCAGTATATCATTCTGGGTAAATAATGAAAGTTGGTCCCAAACAATCTTTAAAATATTTTTGATGACAATAAATGGATTTGTTGGCATAAATATCGCCATATTTATGGTCTTAGGAATAGCTACAGTTAATAACTTCAGTATATGGAAAGCTATTCTAAGCATGATTTTACCCGTGATCATATTGGTAGTTGTTTTTGCTGTAATAGCATCCTTGTTTTAACAAAATCAATCACTTAATTCTTCGCAAACACTAAGAAAGAGATAATATCCAAAAATGATCATGGAAAATGCATGATCCAAATTTGAAATCCAACTAAACCCAGAAACATATGCAAAACGATTAAAATAACGATTTAAAATATATTTATTATGAAATATCTCGCTGTGTATTTTTACATGATCTTTTTCTGTTCCTGTCTAACGAATAATCAAGAATATCAAAAAAATATAATTGATCTAAAAAAACTTGATTTTAACATCTTCATTACGGAAGATTTTTATAGAAATGCAAATAAAGACGAAAATTTAAAAATTTCAATTAATAATCAATATGTAGAAATTAGTGATTTTGACAATGGCTGGGTTGAATTTCAAATAAAAAAATCATCAGATAATAATATAGTAGCTAAATTTGACAGTATTAATTTTTCAACCCTTAATGCAATTGCTTCAAAAGACGGGAAATTGAAAATAATTAATGCGGAGACATATCTAAAACCTGAAAGATTAAATAAACTATATCTGAATATCAAAGGGGTATATGGCAAAGAAACAAAAACTGATTCTAGTGATTATAATAAATATGTGCATATATACACCTACACCTGGGACGTTAAAGACAGAATAATTAAATTGATTTCTATTTTTGATCCGAGAAGTTCTGAAAATCTTGAAAAAATAAACGCTAAAATCCCGGATCAGGATTCAAAAATAGTTAATGAAAGACCTAAAACCATACTATTTGTCTGTAACAAGGAAAGCTTAAAAGATGTGCTTAAATTAAATAATACCGACAATAATTGGGCAAAATTTAAGTAATAACGAATTCTGAAATTTCTTTATCAAGCTACTCTTATGCGAAGTATGCTTTATAAAAATAAAATTGGTTCTCAAAAATATCCTTACTCCATTAAACTTTTATCACGAACTTGTCTTTCTTCTGATACTTTGAATAAGTATTGATGATAAAATGGTAAGCTAAACTTTGATGCAAAAACAGAAATGCTATACCATATTTTGATAGTTCTTTCAATTATTGTTTTATAATAAAAATGGAATTTGTTATCTTTGTGGAAAGCTGATAAAAATAAGCTATAAATATTAATAACCCGCTCCTATAGCTCAGTCGGTTAGAGCGTCAGACTCATAATCTGCAGGTCACTGGTTCGAGCCCAGTTGGGAGCACTACTAAAAAAAATCCTCATCAAAAAATGAGGATTTTTCTTTTTTATAAAGCGTAATAAGTAAATAATCCTAAAAATTATCTCCATTAAACTCTGCGATATTTAGAATAATACAGGTCTTCTCATGGTTAATTATTTAAATACTTTCACCTTTAAGCAGTGACCAATTTCCAAAAATAAACTGTCGCAGAGAGACGGTAATCAAGTTTTCATCATTCAGAAGCGACTTCACATGAAGTAATAGCGACAACCTCAGTTTTTTCGTCTTTTAATTCTTTAACCATTAAATACCTCAATATACCCATAGCAACAATAGCGTAACCTGCCAAGATGGCTAAACTTAAATAATCCACGGCCAGTGTTGAGGGGAAAAGCTGACTCATTAAAGTCATAAATGACAATCCGATTCCTGCTCCCAAAAAATAGCTTGTACTGGTTAAACTTGAAGCAACACCATAATGAACGGCCTCTACATCACGAATACCTAAGATCGATAAACTTGTAAAACAAATCGTCATTCCAATCCCTGAAATACATGCTGCCCCAAATAAAACAGTTTGTAGGGGATGATCTAAATAAATGGATACTAGTAAAGATAAAGCTCCTAATAGCATAAAAGACCAGCCCAGGATACCCATTTGCGTAGGATAAAATTTTCGGCAAATATAAGGCAATATAAATTTGGCTACCAATGCAGACATAATACTGAAAGGAACCAGCATTAAACCTGCAGAAGCGGCACTGTGATGCATATCTTTCTGAAGCATCAAAGAAATCAAAAATAAAAATCCTATAAAGAATGCGCCTAATGTAAAAAATGCAAGATTTGAAGCCATTAATGATTTATACCTGAATAATTTGAGATCAATTAATGGCTGTGATACTGTTCTTAAACGATGGATCACAACACTCAGTAAAAGAATAGCTAACAGCAATGAACCAACTATTAATATTGGACTCTCTTTGATGTGTATGAGTTCATGTGTCCCATAGGTTAAACTTAAGAGTCCTAAGACAAGCAGTAATCCGGAAATACCGTCTGTCTTCTGAACATTTTGAGCCTTTTCATCTGTAGGTAAATAATAATATGCTAGAATTAATGTGATCAAAAGAATCGGTACATTAATCAGAAAAACCCAGTGCCAGCTTAAGTAGGTACTGATGAGCCCTCCCACTGATAATCCACTTCCCGATCCTATTGCTGCAAAAGAACTAAAAACTCCCAACGCACGGTTCCTTTCTTGGTTTTCGGTAAAAGTATTGGTGACAATTGATAAGGATGACGGCATAATAAAAGCAGCGCCAAGCCCCTGCAAAGCTCGGAATAAAGCCAGTACCTCAAAATTAGGTGAAAGCCCTGCTCCTAGTGAGGCTAACATAAAAATCATTCCCCCTAAAAGAAATAATTTTTTACGTCCTATCTCATCAGAAAGTTTACCTCCAATAATCAGAAAGCCTCCAAAAAACAACACATACAGGGTCTGTAACCACTGCACCTTTTCTGCACCGATATTAAATTGCTCTTGAATAGAGGGAATAGTGAGATTAATAATTGCGATATCCAAGGCTTCAACAAAAGTTCCTATCGATGCCAGTATTAATATTAAATTTCTCCTTGTTCCCATACCATTCAAATTTCCTGCAAAATTAAAATTATTGGAACATACTATAAAATTACTTCTTAAATTTGGAACAATTAATTAATTTAGATAAATTACAAAGAACAAATAAACTTTAAAAACTATTTAACCACCAAATATTAGAACAAATGCCCTCAGAAAATTATACTCTAGATGAAAAGGATCTTGCTATTCTGCGCTTATTACAAAAAGATGCCAAGCTTAGTGTGCGTGATCTTTCAGCACAGATCAATCTTAGCTCTACTCCAACACATGAACGAATTAAGCGCATGGAAAAATTGGGGATTATAAAAGAATACACCGCAGTATTAGATCGCAAAAAAGTTAATAAAGGAATGATGGTCATCTGTATGATTGCACTAAATGCCCACAATAAAAAAACAGCAACGAAATTTATAGAAGAAGTATGTAAATTGAATGAAGTGGTCGAATTTTACAACATCAGTGGTGATTTTGATTTTATGCTAAAAATATTGGCCCCAAATATGGATGAATTTCATGAATTTTTCGTTAATAAGCTATCTGAAATAGATGGTATCGGACAAACAAAAAGTATTTTTGTTATGAATAGTATTAAAGAGCGTACTCAGATTATCTATTAAAAGTCATTTTCATACGCACTAATTTTAGATAAAAATCTTTAAAATATCGTGTGCCATATGCGATAAGGTCATACCAAAAATATTTAGCAGTTCTATAAAATCTCAATTCCAAGTTCTCGGTATACCTGAAGCGCAGTATGATGAGGATCTGCCTCAGTAAGAATAGTATCCAGATCAGTCACAGGCCCTATACAAAAAGCTTCCGCTGTGCTGGTTTTTTCTATGGTAGACAATGCAACTGTTTTAAGAGCCTGTGCAATCATTATTTTTTTAATTTGTGCATCTTCATAATCTTTAGCTGTTATCCCAATGACATGGTGGATACTACATACGCCAAGGAAACAAATATCTGCTCGAACTGATTTCAATGTATTAATCGCATCTTCACCGATTGCGGTAAAAGAAACTTTACAGAGGCGGCCTCCGGCAAATATCACTTCAACGTTGGGATGATCTTCCAGTACACTAACTACCGGAAAACTATTGGTAACGACCGTTATTTTTAAATTTTTAGGCAGACAGGCTGCTAATGCCACAACAGAGGTCCCACCATCAAAAAATACCACATGCCCATCCCTTAAAAAGCTTAAGGCCTTTAAAGCAACAGCCTGCTTTTGTCCCAAATCGTATTTTTCACGATCCCTATAATGATGTGGACTAGGAGAATTAGCCAATGCCCCTCCTCTTACCTCTTTTAGAAGACCTTGAGATCCCAACACCTTAATATCGCGACGTACAGTATCTTCGGATACGTTTAATAGTATACTAAGCTGTTCGAGGCGAACTTTATTTTCCTTAGAAAGCTGCTTTAATATGAGCTGTAAACGTTCTTCTCTTACCATATCTCTTTATATTATATGCAAATATATAAAATAATACTTTGCAATATATCGCAAAGTATTGCAACATTTAGTATCTTTATTGCAAAACTTATTAAATATGAGAAAATCAATAGCTATTGATATGGACGGCGTCATCGCCGACACGGAACCCCATCTTATTGAATGGTACAAAAATGAAACGGGCATTTCTTTGACCCTTCAACTCATAAATGAATTAGGAGAAGATGCTGCTTTTGCTGATAAAACAGCACTGCACAAAGTACTTCATACCCAATCATTCTTTAGAACAGTACCTGTAATGGACAAAGCAGTAGAAAATGTCACATTATTAATGGAAGATTATGAGATTTTTATTGTTTCTGCAGCTATGGAATTTCCCTTGTCTTTGTATGAAAAGAGAGAATGGCTACAAGAACATTTCCCTTTTATTAGCTGGAAGAATATTATCTTCTGTGGTGATAAAAGTATCATCGATACAGATTATATGATCGATGATTATTGCAAAAATCTTGATTTCTGCAAGGGAAAAGCGCTAATGTTTAACGCCTACCACAATGCACATATCAATCATCATATCAGGATCAATCATTGGGATGAAGTGCCTAAACTGCTTAAAACACTCACTTATAGTACTGAAAATATACTGTAAAGTATATTTTCAGTTTTTGAATATCAATTAAAATTTAAGCGCTCAGCCCATTTTAATGAGGTTGGCAATACTACATTTGAAAATTCAATGTGTATTACACGCCTTTTCTTATTATTGACTGTTCTCTTCGAGCTATGTAGCAACAATGGCTTCATTAACATTACTCCACCTTGCTTAACAGAACAAGTCGTTTCAGTCTCAATATCCCAATTTATTTTTTCAGGTCGATAAATTCCCTTGACATGTGATTTAGGGATAACCTTTAAAGCGCCATTATTTTCATCGGTATCATCAAGATGAATTCTTATAGCTGTAATATTTTCTAATATGTCAATTGTCGGTTGCACTGCATATTGATTGTGTTTGGTTGTCCAAGGTCCAAAATTTTCAATTTCTATCTTCTTATCAACGGAAATAGTTAAATCTTGATGATAAGATACGTACCAGTTAGAAGTCTCAGGTTTATCAAAATAAATGCTCTTTACTACGAAAAAATTATTGCCGATCATTTTTTGCAAAAGTGACCTAAAATTATCAGTAAATATTAGTGAAATGGTTTCTGGAATTTCTTTCAGAAACTGTCTAATGGCAAATAAGTCCTTAGTTTTTCTGAATGTGTCTTTTGAAGTGTCAACTTTATTAATTGCATCAATAATATTATTTATTTCTTCTTTAGAATAGATATTGTCAATCACATTGAAACCATGATCTAAAAGATCTTGCCTATTTTTTTCAAGATCTTCCATATTACTAGCATTTTTCATTATTGAACTTTGAGATTACATAAACGCATAAAAAATTTTGCCAAATACAATTTACTAAAGATAATAAAAAACAATATCAAAGCTTTCTATTCTGGGTCTTTCGAATTTTGACCTTATACAATGAAAGCTAATAAGAAACTTTTCGATATCATATCTTAATTATTAAATAATGCACTACATCAAATTACTATTTTTTTAGTCACAATCACAGGGAGTAATAAGTTCAATTTTAGTAAAGCTTTTATTTAAATCTTGCTAACAAAACTTGTAAAATCCAACATTCTTTTTGCTATAAGATCAAACTATTAAGCATTAATTTCATTTCTATAGGGATGATTAAAAAATGATCATTTTAATGAAACGTCGTTATTTATTTAAAAATCTACGGAAACTACTACGCATAAGTTAAGCTAAAAAATGCTATAATCCATTAGATTGTCACTGTTGGCATAAAGAGAAAGAGGTGATTGCTTAATTTCAGTGCAGTCTTTTTAACATGAGTTTTTCTGTCGGCAATCCTTCTTCGAAACCTTTAAAATAGGTCTTAAATCCTAACTTTTCTAATATTTTTTTTGAAGCCAGATTATGAGGATCAATAATTCCAATAATATCTAATTGGGGAAATAATCTATTTGCTGTATCTATTACCGCTTGACCAACAGCACATCCATAACCCTTCCCCCAAAACTCCTTATTTATGACATACCCGATTTCAAGGACGTTACAATCATTACTGCTATATGCTAACTTACAATATCCGATATACAGATTTCCGTTGTCAAATACTTTAAAATAACCCAGATCATCTTCATTACGATTGACTTCAAGTATCGCCTCAAACTTTTCCTTAACCTGAACTTCTGTCCAGCCTTTTCCAGTTATATATTTCATAATCTCATCATCAAGGAGTAGCGGTTTAAATAGATCAAAATCATCCGATGTATACTTAACAAGTGTTATATTCATTGCAGTTTTTTCGTAAAATATACATGATCTTAACTAAATTTGACACTAAAAACTTTAAAAATCCATTCAATAAAAATTAAAGCACTTATTTTTAAAGAATTAATAGGCGTTTCCTGAGTCTTTAGTGGTGAGAAATCAGTAATCAATATCGCTTTGAATACCAATATTAAAATTTGAAATGGACTAAAAAATTTTAGAAGCGAACTTCTTAAATAATGCGAAAAAACTCGCAGATAAATTTGAGAAATCACCAGACTTTCTGCGGGATCGACCATTTGTCGATGAATAGTAAAGAATCTATTTTACGAAATACTGAAGAGATTATGGACTATAATAAGTACCACTTGATCCAATTTTTTTTATCCGAAAAATAATCCTTGATTTTGTATAGCGTTTATATTGTATGGTAATGAAAAGCATAAGCTAAATCAATTATTAAAAAAAGGATAACGAGCTAAAAAAGTAGGAGCAACATTTTTTAATTTCCTATTTATGGTCTTCCAAAGCTTTCTTCAACAATGAGGTAAATGTTATAAGTTCATTAGCTGAAAGATTTGACGAAAATTGCTTAGTTAAATTTTTTCTAAAGGTTTCAGAATTGTCAACAATGAATTTCCCGTTATCAGTTGCAGTTAAAATATAATTTCGCCTGTCTACCTCACTCTGTATTTGTTTTAGCAACTCATTTTGAATTAAAAACTTCAACTGCTTAGAAATAGCGGCTTGACTAACATTCAATGCTACTGCAATCTGTTTAGCAGTAGCATCTTTTTTTCGATACACCAACTCTATGATGTTATAATGAGTTGCTGTAATACCAATATAATCGCCCTTATTCATGTTCGCCAAAATGAAACATTGGAAGTCTGTAAATACAGTAAAAAATTCTTTTTCAATCTTTTTCATAAAAAAAACACTTAACTTAGTTAAGTAGTTGCAAAGTTAAGTAAATTAGTTATGAATAATATTATTATAACAAATGCTAGGCAGAATAATCTCAAAAATGTTTCTCTTCAAATTCCGAAGCATAAAATAACGGTATTTACGGGTATCTCGGGTTCAGGAAAATCATCACTCGTATTTGAAACAATTGGCGCAGAGGCACAACGTCAGATAAATGAAACACAGAATAGTTTTATACGTACACGAATGCAACATTATGGTATACCGGATGTCGATAAGATTGAAAATCTGAATGTCCCCATTATTATCAATCAAAAGAGAATAGGCGGAAATGCGCGTTCAACAGTTGGTACCATAACTGATATCTACGCGTCTTTACGATTGCTATTTTCTAGATTAGGTTCGCCATTTGTAGGTTATTCTAATGTTTTTTCATTTAACAATCCACTCGGCATGTGCCTAAACTGCGAAGGTTTGGGTTATGAGCAAACTATTAATATTAATACTTTAATCAATAAAGAAAAATCCCTAAATGAAGGCGGAATTCAGTTTCCCACTTTTCAACCTGGAGGATGGAGGTTAACTAGATATACTTTGTCAGGATATTTTGATAACGACAAGAAAATAAAAGATTATTCAGATAAAGAATGGGAAATATTACTTTATTCAAAAGAACATAAACCTAAAAACCCAAATAAAGATTGGGGAAAAACAGTGAAATATGAAGGGCTCATACCACGTATTGAAAAAGCATTTTTAAAAAAAGATTCAAAAGAAAATACAACCCGAAAAAATGACCTTCAACACATTACCACAAGCAGAATATGCGCAGTATGCAAAGGTAAAAGATTAAATAAAAAGGTACTCTCCTGTAAAATAAATGGTAAAAACATAGCCGATTGTACTGCTCTTTCAGCTGACGATTTAATGGAATTTATTCAATCGATAAACTCAAGCACCTATGATATTATTGTAAAAGAGCTTATTAAGAAATTAAATAATATGATTAACATAGGCCTGCAGTACTTAACCCTCGATAGAAAAACAGATACGCTTTCGGGAGGAGAATCCCAACGGATTAAAATGGTAAAAAGTCTAGGCAATAGTTTAGTGGATCTACTGTATATTTTTGATGAACCGAGCATTGGGCTTCACCCAAAAGATTTACAAAATATTACTTCCATTATTGAACAAATTAGAGATAAAGGTAATACCATTCTGATTGTTGAGCATGATCCAGATTTAATCAAGATCGCAGATTTGATCATTGATATGGGACCCGGATCAGGAAAAAATGGCGGTGAAGTTATCTATAAAGGAACTTTTAAAGAACTTAAAAATTCATTAGGAAAAACGGGCTCATATTTTGCAAAGAAAACCAAAATTAAAACTGATCCAAAAATTGGAAAAGAATATCTAGAAATTAAGCAAGCGACCTTACATAACTTGAAAGGTATTGATTTAAAAATCCCTAAAAAAATTATGACAGTAGTCACTGGCGTTGCAGGCTCAGGAAAAAGTACATTAATCAGCAAAGTTTTGCCGGATTACTATAAAGATGCAACAATTATCGACCAGTCCTTATTTACAGCTAGTCCCCGGTCAAATTTACTCACTTACTTGAATCTATCTGATAAGGTCAGAAAATCATTTGCTCGAGCCAATCAAGTTTCTGATAAAAAATTCAGTAGGAACAGTGAGGGCGCCTGTGAAAACTGTAAAGGACTGGGCATGGAGCGGATAGACTTAGCATTTATGGATGACATTGAGCAAGTCTGTGAAGTTTGCTGTGGTTCCGGATTTAATCCCCAGGTATTGGAATATAAATACAAGGATAAAAATATATTTGATGTACTGAACTTTACTATACCGGAAGCTATACAATTTTTTGATGATCAGATATACCTTGAAAAGTTTGAAATACTTTTAAAATTAGGCTTAGATTATCTCACACTCGGACAACGTATGGATAGCTTTTCTGGGGGAGAAAGACAACGTTTAAAACTCACGAAAGAATTAAACAACACAAATAAAATCATCATTATGGATGAACCCAGTACAGGACTACATCCAAGTGATACGGAAAAGTTACTATCTCTTTTTGAGGAATTAATTGAAAGAAATAACACATTAATTATAGTAGAACATAATTTGGAAATTATTGCTCAGGCAGATTGGATTATCGATATCGGTCCGGGTGCTGGTAAATATGGGGGTAATGTTATTTTTGAAGGTACCGTAGAACAACTTTTAAAAAATAAAAAATCGTACACTGCCGAATATCTCAAAAAACATTTAAAATGGAGATAAAAATAATCGACTATAATTCCTTTTTGTTTAACTCTTTGTATTCGTTAAAAACCAGATGAAATAGAAAAAATAAAAGCCGCAATAATACGGCTTTTATTTTTTGTTAAAATTTAATCCTTATTTCCCCTGTCTGCTTAGAATAGATTCCATCTCAGCCATGACTTTATTAATTTTTGCAATCGTCAAATCAAAAGGTTCAGAAGTATTCATATCCACACCTGCATCGACAAGAAGATCAACAGGATATTTAGTACTTCCCGAAGCTAAGAAATTCAGGTATTTCTTACGATCTGCATCCGTTCCACGCAGGACTTTTTCGGAAAGAGCTGTTGATGCAGTAAAAGATGTCGCATACTGATAAACGTAAAAGTTATAATAAAAATGTGGAATGTAAGACCATTCTGATTTCACATTGTCATCAACGACACAAATATTTTGATCATGACCATAATACTTTTTCGTTAGAGCAAGATACATCGTATCAAAGTCTTCTCCAGTGAGTGCCTCCCCCTTTGCTACTTTATCATGGATCATATATTCGAACTCAGCAAACTGAGTCTGACGGAACAATGTTCCTTTTGCGCCTTCAAGATAATTTCCAAGAATAGCAAGTCTAGTTTCATCGTCCTTTATCTGCTGCAGCATATAATCATTCAATAACTCTTCATTTAAAGTCGAAGCCACTTCTGCAACAAAAATTGAATAATCTGAGTTAGCATAATGTTGCTTCTTATTGGTCAAATAACTATGCATGGTATGTCCCAATTCATGAGTCAGCGTAGACATATCATTGTACTTGCCGTTATAATTCATGAGGATATACGGATGTACATCGTACCCAGAACCATTAGAATATGCACCTGACCTTTTTCCTTCGTTAGGATACATGTCAATCCATCTTTCTTGGAATGCTTTTTTGGAAACTTCTATATAATCAGTCCCTAAAGGCTTCAAAGATTTCAAAATATTCTCTTCAGCTTCTTCTACCGTATAAGATAAATCGACTTTCGCAACCAAAGGAGCATAAAGATCATAATAATGCAGTGTATCCACTCCCATCATGCGTTTACGGAGGTTTAAATAACGATGAAAGGTCTTCAAATTTCCATTTACATTTTTTATAAGATTATGAAAAACATCTGTCGGAATATTACCGCCATCTAATGCCATTTTTAAGGTACTGTCGTAGTTTCGGGCTTTTGTTGCAAACAATGCCGCATTGATATTTCCATATAACTGCGCTCCAAATGTTCTTTGAAACTCATTCAGTTTACCAAAATAAGTGGCAAATGCTTTACTCCGAACTCCCCGGTCTTCACTCGCTCTATATAATGCAAAATTAGCAGTGTTAAGCTTTACGCGTTCACCGTTCAAATCGACCTCTGGATATGGAAACTCAGCATTTATAAAGGTGCTATAGATATTGGCTGCATTACCGGACATTAAAGAAGAATATGCCAATACTTTTTCAACTTCTTCAGAACCTCTATGGGCGCGTTTGCGAAGTAAATCTGTCAGGTAAAACTTATAAGTTACCAACGCTTTTTCTTTTGCCAAAAATACGCTAAGCTGATTTTCTTTTAAAGTCAGCAATTCCGGTTCCAGGTATGAAGTCAAAGCGCCATATTCTGAAAAAAGCTGTTGCAATTCTTGATTCATCCCTGCATACTTAGTTACTCGGGTATCTTGATCAGCTTTCATCGAAGCATAAGATGAGAGACGAGCCATATCCTTGATAAGCGAACTATTCAGCTCTAATGCTTGCAATAAAACGTTCGCAGATTGTGTAAGCTTACCTTTGTATAAAGCCACTTCTTTCATCTTTTGTTGTAAACGTTCCTTTTCTGTTTTCCAAACGTCATCTGTAGCATAAAGATGAGACAAATCCCATTTATATTTTTCAGGTAATTCTTCGCGAACTTTCATCTGACTTACTGCAATTGTTGTTGAGAACAGCATCACCGTTGTGATCAATTGTGTTTTTTTACGCATAATGTATGTAAATAGTGTTCCCAATTTACAAAACATCTTTTAGATTTTTATAGCACCAACAAGATCAGTCCATAATTTTATAGTGTAAACCATATCAGATTATAAATAAAGACACATAACATTAGAAGACGAATAATAATTGGAAACCGTTTACTCCAGCACAGTTTTTTCAAAATCGACTTCATTACCTAGATTTCAATAAAATAAACAGATAAATTTTATTAAACCTGATTATCATCAATATGGCAGTAGATTATTTAATTAAAAGCAGTATAATTTCAGACTTAACACAAATCATCATTGTAAGTCCACGAATTTATTTTTTCTAACATAGAAGTGGGATTAGTTTTAGGAAATACGTGCACACCTCCATTTCGTTTAAATTCTTTAATCTCGCAAAAATCTGTAGTAGCTGTATATCCAAAAAGCTTAATTGATGGAAATCTTGCCGATATTTCACTAGCAGCAGCTACGCCTCCCATATTTGGCATATGAAAGTCAATGATACAAACTTCAGGTAACTCATCCTCGAATTCCAATCTTTTAATCAAGTCTAGTCCATCACCGCAGATCAAGAAAAGATCAAAAACAGTATCTCTTTCGATGAGTAATTGTATCATATTTTGTTGAAATATACTATCATCTGTAAAAGCGAGTTTAATTGGATGATTCCTCATGTTTGTTTTTATTTCTATTAACTTATTCACGACAAAATTACCAACGTTCCTCCAGCGACAATACCATTATATCTTCTTAAATTATCACATGAAGACCAATTTTAAATGGATTGATATTAAAAAGCTTGTGTTTTCATATCATCTTTTCAGTATAAAATATTGAGATTTAAAAAAGTGATCCTACTTTATCTGTATCTTAAACAAAGAGGGGCAGCATAGTTTTTAACTAAAAAATATTCTTTTGACCTTTTTTAAAGACCAACTTTCCTTACCTCTGCCAACTGGGATATCAATTATAAAATGTACAAGTTTTCGCATAAATGGTACATTTTATTCAGAACTTATTTGACTAACTTTGCTCATGAAACAATTGACTTTCAACACTTATCATCACTTATTTAATACCTATGCAACATCTTATCTTACTTTTTTCATTCATTTTCCTGAACTCCTGTAATAACGATATGAATACTCATCCACAAACGAACTTACTGGAGGCAGTCCAGAAAAATCAATTGCTATTCGTTGAAGAGGAATTGAAAAAGGGTGCAAACGTTAATTTAACTGATAAAAATGGAAAATCCTTATTACTGATCGCAACACATAATAATAACTTTGAGATGGCAAAGTTATTGGTATCTTACAAAGCAGATGTGAATCAACAAGATAAAATTCAAGATAGTCCTTTTTTATATGCAGGAGCGGCAGGACACCTAAAACTTGTACAGCTCTATCTATCTCATGGAGCTCGATTTGATGTATTCAACAGGTATAATGGAACAGCCCTAATACCTGCCAGCGAACGCGGACATCTGGAGGTTGTGAAATTACTGGCCAACACAAAAGGATTTCCTATTGATCACGTCAATAGGTTAGGTTGGACCGCATTAATGGAAGCAGTAATCCTAGGTGATGGCACTCAAAAATTTGTCAACGTAATCCAAACACTGATTGATGCAGGTTGCAATATAAATATTGCTGATTATGATAAAAAAACCCCATTAGCACATGCTAAAGCCAAGGGGTATTCGGACATTGTTCAGCTACTAGAGAAAACGTCCAAAAAATAAAAATCAGCTTATATCAAGTTTACTGAATATTAAAACAAAGAAGGGTTTGACTTTAAAATAGCCAAACCCTTCTTATATTTTACATATATAAATTGAAAAAATACGCATTAACTGTTTTTTAAATAATCCCTTAAGACGTATTGTAAAATACCATTGTTTTTGTAATATTCAATTTCAATAGCCGAATCCATCCGGGCCTGAACCTTAAATTCTGTTATTTTCCCACTCCGATGTATTGCTTTCACATCCAAAAGCTTATGAGGTTTTAGATTATCCGCAATTCCTGTAATATCAAAAACTTCAGTACCATCCAAACCTAAAGTGGCGGTATTTTGTCCATCAATGAAAACTAATGGGGCAACCCCCATACCAACAAGATTGCTGCGGTGTATCCTTTCAAAACTCTCTGCAATAACAGCTTTTACACCTAATAAATAAGCACCTTTTGCCGCCCAGTCACGAGATGAGCCAGACCCGTACTCCTTTCCAGCCAATACAATCAGTGGTGTATGCGTTTTCTGATATTCCATAGCCGTTTCATAAACTGTCTTTACCTCACCACTTGGAAAGTATATACTGAAACCGCCTTCTTGATCTACAATTTTATTTTTAATACGCACATTGGCAAAGGTTCCGCGCATCATGACTTCATGATTACCACGACGGGAACCGTAAGAATTGAAATCAGCTTTATTCACACCATGTTCTGCTAAATATTTTCCTGCGGCACTATCTTCACGGAAAGAGCCTGCTGGCGAAATATGGTCAGTTGTAACCGAATCACCTAAATACAGTAATACACGAGCACCTGTAATATTAGCCACTGGATCAGGATTTACCTGAAGGTTTTCAAAAAAAGGAGCTTCTTTAATATAAGTCGAACTTTTATTCCATTCAAAACGCTCGGCTAGATTTACTTCTAAATTTTTCCAGTCTTCAGAGCCATCAAAGATCACATCATAGACTTCCTGAAAATCGCTTTGTTTGACACAGTCATTGACTGTCTGGACGATTTCCTCACGGCTTGGCCATATATCTTTCAGATACACGGGATTTCCATTTGGATCGTACGACAATGGATCATTTATCAGATCAACATCGACCCTCCCTACTAAAGCGTAAGCAACCACTAGCATTGGCGACATGAGAAAATTCATTTTTACCTGAGGGTGTACCCTAGCTTCAAAATTTCGGTTACCCGAAAGTACAGAGGCCACCACCAATTCTCCTTTATCTACGGCTTCCGCAATATGCGGAGGTAATGGACCAGAATTTCCAATACAAGAAGTACATCCATATCCCACAGTATGAAAGCGAAGAGCTTCCAGATCAGTACTCAAACCTGAACGCTCTAAGTACTGTGTCACGACTTTTGATCCTGGTGCTAGTGAAGTTTTTACCCATGATTTCGTACGCAATCCTTTTTCTATGGCATTTCTTGCCAACAATCCAGCGCCGATCATAACAGCTGGATTAGAAGTATTGGTACAGCTCGTAATAGCGGCAATAACAATACTACCATCGCTCAAAATAAATTCCTGGTTTTTATATTTAATTCGAACAGCCTGCATTGTATCCTGAACAACCTCCATTGTAGAATCTGTATTTTTTGGAACTTTACCAAAAGTAAATTCTGTTCCAGAACCACCGTCAGCTAGCCATGCCGATTCTTTTCTCTGATTCGGAAGACTATAATTACGCTGGTATTCCTGTTGCAACAGATTAGCAAACTGGCTACCAAGATCCTTAGCCAAGATTTTATCCTGCGGCCGCTTTGGACCCGAAACCGTTGGTTCTAATGTCGATAAATCAAATTCAACAATTGAAGAAAAATTAATTTCTTCGTGACCAGTTCTCCACAATAGGTTTTCTTTGCTGTATTCTTCTACGATCCTGATGTGTTCTGCTGTACGATTGGTTGTTTGCATGTACTCCAACGTCCGTTCGTCGATAGGAAAATAAGTAATCGTACACCCGAATTCTGGAGACATATTAGCAATAGTCGCTCTATCCGTAACTGTTAAATGGTCCAGACCATCTCCAAAAAGTTCAACAAACTTTCCTACTACACCTTTATCACGAAGTACTTTAGTAATCGATAATACCATATCGGTAGCCGTACAGATATCCGGTATTTTCCCGGTCAATTTTAATCCAATCACTTCCGGGCAAGTAAAAAATATAGGCTGTCCCAGCATAGCAGCCTCCGCTTCTATACCGCCGGCTCCCCATCCTACTACACCGAGACCATTCACCATAGGCGTGTGCGAATCCGTACCAACCAAGGTGTCCGGAAACAACCATCCCTCGCGTTCAATAATCCCCTTAGCAAGATATTCAAGATTGACCTGATGACAAATTCCCATCCCCGGAGGAACTACGGTAAAGTTTTTCAATCCATGCTGTGCCCATTTGAGCAATTCATAACGTTCCTGATTACGTTGGTATTCCAGTTCAACATTTTTTCCGTAAGAATAATCTGTTCCATAATAATCCACCTGCACAGAGTGGTCAATCACCAAGTCCACTGGAATTGCAGGGTTGATCTTTTGACCATCTTTTCCATGACGTACATATTCAGCCCGGAGCGAGGCCATATCGACTACAGCAGGAACACCAGTAAAATCTTGCATCAGAATACGAGCTGGCTTAAAAGGAATGTCCTTATCGACAGGAGCTGGTGTCCAGTTGATGAGTGTATGAATATGTTCGTCGGTAATGCTAAAACCATCGTAATTCCGTAGCACATTTTCAAGCAAAATGCGGATACTAAAAGGAAGATGACTTATAGAGCCTTCGGGAAGATTTTTAAGCGAACAATAATGATAGCTTTTCCCGTTTATACTTATTGACTTTAAAGATTTGGCGTTCGTTGTACTCATATTGACACGTTTTGTTGGTACATAAATTTACTTAATTAACTATTGAGAAGCAAAACAAATAACAATGAATAGAATATTAAGTTTTAATAGATTACTAAAGAGTAGAAATGTTACACTCATTATTTAAACTCACAGTCGCATTTTCAAAATGAATGAGAAAAATATAAGATCTAGCCGAGTAGTGAAAAACTAACGATAATGTATGTTACATACTAAAACTGTACATAGTTGGGGATAATAAGAACCAATAATCTATCCTATTCGAAATCAAGACATCAATGCTTTCAACATGATTACAACTATGAAAGGAAAATGCACGCGAATAAACCGTTAGATGTAGGACTAAAAACAGTGAAAATATTTTAATTAACCTTACACCTACAGAGAAGTCAAATACAAGTTATTATTTTATTCTTAACTTTCCGTTTTATTTGAATGACAAACCCACTTATAGATAGCTATATGACATTTGGACTATTTGAAACCCTAGCTTTTGCCTGTCTTGTTTTGATTTTAGGATTTTTTATTGTTAAAAAAATAAATTTCCTGAGAAACTACAATATACCAGAACCTGTTGTAGGAGGGTTTGTCGTTGCAATTGTCCTTTACATCTTGCATGCGACAATGGGTATCAATTTTACCTTTGAAGGTTCGCTTCAGACCACCATGATGCTTTTCTTTTTTACTTCAATTGGTTTAAGTGCAGAATTCGATAAATTAAAAAAAGGAGGAAAACCACTTTTGATATTCGTTTTTCTAACAGGATCTTTCATGATCGTTCAAAATGTTTTTGGGATATCCGTGGCATCTCTGCTAGGCATTGATCCTAGTTATGGACTTATTGCCGGATCTATTACCTTAACAGGGGGACATGGTACTGGTGCGGCATGGGCCCAAAATCTCACCGATATATTCCAAATAAATGGAGCGATGGAGCTCGCAATGGCATGTGCTACCTATGGTCTGGTCATGGGTGGTCTCATCGGTGGCCCCGTAGCAAAAGTGCTTTTAAAAAAGAAGAATATCCAACCTACAAAAAATATTCAAGAAAGAGGAGCGCCAATTGAAATGTTCGAAAACCCTGATTCAAACCGAAGAATCAATGTTCGCAATATGATTGAAACCCTGACTATGTTTGCAATTTGTCTAGCATTGGGACATTTATTGTATGAATATTGCAAAGGTTCATGGTTGGAACTTCCAAATTTTGTATGGTGCCTTTTTGTAGGTGTTATTATTCGCAATACCATTAGCAGATCGTCCAGTTATATTGTAAATGATCATGCTGTAGATGTGCTTGGCAATACCGGTTTATATCTATTTTTGACCATTGCACTAATGTCCTTACAGCTTTGGCAATTACAGGGCCTTGCTTCACAAGTTTTAGTTATATTGATCTTACAAACAGTACTTATGATACTATTTGCAATGTTCATTACTTTCAGAGTAATGGGAAGCGATTATGACGCTATAGTGCTCAGTGCTGGACATTGTGGTTTTGGACTAGGCGCAACGCCGACGGCTGTTGCGAATATGCAATCGATCACCGACAAATATGGGCCGTCCCACAAAGCGTTTCTAATCGTACCCATGGTAGGTGCATTCTTTGTTGATATATTAAATAACTTGTTTATTAAATTATTTGTAAGTTACCTATCCTAAAAATTTTATTAATAATCTAACAATTCCATTCGAAGCAACATTAAAAAATAATAAAAACGTAATTGCACATGATCCATGTTTTCAATTATTTATCTTCCAGTTTAGGGAAAACAGATGAGTCAGCCAATATTTCATTGGCAAAACAAATCGTCAGCGCAGAGGACAATGAAGCTATTAAAGAATTAATTCAATTACTACAAAGCAAAAACAAAAGGATCCAACACGATTGCATCAAAGTTCTTTACGAAATTGGGTACTTATCCCCTATTATGATAGCGGCATACTATTTGGATTTTATCACGCTGTTAACAAGTAAGGATAACCGTTTACAGTGGGGAGCTATGACAGCACTGGATGCTATTCTTCTATTACAACATGAAGCTATTTTCCCGCTCCTACCACAACTAATTGCTATTGCTGAACAAGGTTCTGTTATCACAAGGGATAAATGTATTGCTATATTAATCAAATACTTATCACTGGAGCATGAAGATGTATTTCCGTTATTACATGAACAGTTACTAAAATGCCCGCCCAATCAGCTTCCAATGTACGCGGAACAGGCTTTAAAAGTTGTTCCAAGACAATATAAAACTGACCTAAGCAAAATGCTCACAAATCGCTTAGACGGTGTCGAAAAGGAATCCAAAAAAACAAGAATTAGAAAAGTAATCAAAAAACTCCAAGAGTAATCTAATAATACTTAACTTTCCGGACTATTTAATAATTTCAATTTATCCAACATATGAATAGTCCGGGTCAAATTCCTTTCAACAGCTTTATCAGCCTGAATAGACTGGATGAAACCTCCATTTATGTACAACTCGCACAACAAGTCATTCAGGCCATTCAGCGCGGTTTTATACCTATCGGAACAAAACTGCCCGGAAGTAGGCAGCTAGCGCAAACACTATCTATACATCGCAATACAGTAGTTGCTGCATTACAGGAGCTCGAATCACAGGGTTGGATTGAAACCAAACCAAATGTAGGATCATTTGTACTTCGAAATACGTCCAAAGCAAGGAAAAATAGTGAATTTTCGCAAACAATAATCCAGAATCAGTATGCAGACCAAACTGGTTATGATTTTGAAAAAAGTACCATATTAGAAAATCCTTTTGAAACCTCTACATGTATCTTAAAATTTGATGACGGCATTCCTGATAGTAGACTATCTCCTTTGCAACAGCTTTCTAAGTTTTATACCGCAAATCTAAAACGAAAAAAGAACACTAAATACCTAGGATATTCAGATCAAAAAAGACCAGCCACATTTCGAGAACAGTTGTGCAATTTTTTAAATCAAAGTAGAGGTCTGCATATCCAACCTAAAAATCTATTGATCACACGGTCTGTTGAGATGAGTACCTATCTCATTGCTCAAACCTTACTACAGGCAAACGATTTAGTCATTGTAGGACAACCAAGTTATTTTGCAATAAACATGATCTTCCAACAGGCCGGGGCTAGAATTAAATCCATTCCAGTAGATCATGAAGGAATTGTTGTCGAATCTCTTGAACAGATCTGTCTTACACAAAAGATCAGATTGCTTTATCTGACACCGCATCATCACTATCCCACGACAGTGACACTTAGTCAGCAAAGAAGAACGATCGTATTAGCACTCGCTTCAAAATATGGTTTTGCCGTCATTGAGGACGATTACGATTATGAATTCCATTATGATGATGCCCCCCTTCTCCCTATGGCAACTGTGGATTATGATGGGATGGTTATTTATACAGGAAGCTTTGGTAAATCATTAGCGCCTGGTTTCCGTACAGGTTTTATCGTCGCACCTGAAAACCTAATCAAAGAATTACAAAAGTTATTAAATATCATGGATCATCAAGGTGACTTTGTCATGGAGCAAGTATTAAGTGATCTAATTGAAGAAGGTGAAATACATCGCTATTTAAAAAAATCAGTCAAACTGTATAAAGAAAGACGCAATTATATGAGTTATTTACTCGCCCGTGAGTTACATGAATATGTCGACTTCGATATTCCTGCCGGCGGTCTTGCTCTATGGACCAACTGGAAAAAAGATATCAACTTAATTCATTTACAGAAGCAATGCGCAAAAGCAAATCTATTTCTTCCAAAAACACTCTTATATCAAGCTAAAGATATGACCGCAATCCGAATTGGTTTCGGCAATCTTACGGAATCGGAAATGGAAAATAGTGTGACCATTCTTCGAGACTCATTAATGACAATAAAATAGAAGCATGCTATTTTTCATCTTTAAATCCCTAATTTTGATCTAAATTTTTCAATATGAGTCACCCCATTCCTGCAATTGAGTCTACTCCTGCTACGGCTTTTCAACGTTTATTGGATGTTTTATATACACTTCGCGTAGCTTGCCCGTGGGATAAGAAACAGACCATGCAGTCCTTACGTCATCTAACCATCGAAGAGTTGTATGAACTTACAGACGCTATCTTAGATGAAGATTACCCCGAAATCAAAAAAGAACTAGGAGATGTTATGATGCACCTGGTCTTTTATGCACGTATAGCAGAAGAGGAAAACCGTTTTACGATAGTAGATGTACTCAATAGCATTTGCGATAAATTAATCAGCCGTCACCCCCATGTATATGGCGATATTGATGTAGAAAATGAAGAACAGGTTAAACAGAATTGGGAGACCCTCAAATTAAAAGAAGGAAACAAATCTGTTTTATCCGGCGTACCTAAAGGTCTGCCTGCTTTAGTTAAAGCCTATCGTATACAGGATAAGGTACGTGGTGTAGGGTTTGATTGGGAAGATAAAAAAGAAGTATGGGCAAAAGTAGAAGAAGAACTAGCGGAGTTCAAAGCTGAATATGACATTAATAAACCCGAAGAGTCAGATTTAAATAAGGCTGAGGCCGAATTTGGTGATTTGCTTTTTTCATTAATCAATTATGCATGTCACATTGGCATCAATCCTGAAAATGCACTGGAACGAACCAATAAAAAATTCATTAGCCGCTTCACTTACCTTGAGCAAAGAGCTAATCAAAATGGACAAAATCTCCAAGACATGACACTGGAAGAAATGGATATTTATTGGAATGAAGCTAAAAAATTAAGCTAATTATAAATAGAAGTTTATTTTTCATAACAGATCCGAAACATCCTGCTATAAAGAAATTAAAGCTCGATCTTGTACCGCACTATTATACGGTACAAGATCGAGCTTGCTCATGATAGCTTAAAAGCTAATATTAATTTTGTCTCTTAATTTCTTCCAAAGATTCAAGTTCATTTAAATCAAAAGGAGTCTCTTGATAAACATAGTAATTCAACCAGTTATTAAATAGCAAATTCGCATGACCAGACCACCTTACTAATGGTGACTGTGCTGGATCATTATTTAAATAATAATTATCTGGCACCTCAATTTCTAATCCTTTCTCCACATCACGCATATATTCAGTATGTAAAGTAAGTGGAGCATATTCTGAATGACCAGTTAAATAAAATTCACGTCCACCTCGTGATGATAGTATCGCAAGACCTGCTTCAGGAGATTCAGACAAAAGCTCAATTTCTGGTTTATCTTCAATTTCAGATTTTAAAATTGTCGTATGTCTACTGTGCGGGATAAAATACTCATCATCAAAACCTCTAAATAGAGGATTAGCTTTATCTAAAGTAGTATGTTTGTATACTCCAAACAGTTTCTCCGCTAATGGTGTTTTTTCAACGCCGTAAAAATGATAAAGTGCCGCTTGCGATGCCCAACAAATATAAAGTGTAGACGTCACGTGCTTTTTTGCCCAATCAAAAATACGAGTCACTTCATCCCAGTAGTTAACCTCTTCAAATGGCATCATCTCTACTGGAGCACCTGTAATGATCATCCCATCATAGTACTGATCTTCCACTGCAGAAAACGATTTATAGAACATTTCCAAGTGTTCTTGAGGTGTGTTTTTAGACATGTGAGTATCTAATCTCAAAAACTCCACTTCTACTTGCAAAGGATTATTAGACAGCAACCGGATAAAATCAGTTTCTGTTGTAATTTTCAAAGGCATTAAATTCAAAATTAGAACCTTCATCGGACGGATATCCTGTTCGTTGGCTCTAAGATCACTCATCACAAAAATATTTTCTTTTTTTAATAGCTCAATAGCTGGCAAATTATCTGGTATTTTGACTGGCATATGCTTCCTCCCTCACCTTGGTTTAGTTTGGGCATAAAGATAAAAAAATTTAAATGAGTTATCTCACCCATCGTTGATAATAGCTATAATAAATAGAATTAGAACTGATTTTAAAACAGACCGATACATCCTTAAAATTATGATTTCCATTGCTCAAAAACACTTAAAACCACTAATATTACGATAAAACACAACTCTTTAGGCGATTTAAGAGCTACCATCGAATATTAAAAACACATCTACCAGAAAAAAAAACTTGACACAGGAATGAAAATCTGCCCCCCATTCTTTATAAATCATAATACCTCCCGACATAAATTTTATTACTTTTTAAAACCTTTCTCAGGAACGATAGTTGTATGATAAGAATACATTAAACACTCTTAATTATGAACCTATTACAAAATTGGAAAAAAGATATCCCGGCGAGTATTGTTGTGTTTTTTGTTGCTCTACCACTCTGTTTAGGAGTCGCTCTAGCGAGTGGGGCGCCTGTTTTCTCCGGAATTATCGCGGGAATTATAGGCGGTATCCTTGTAGGACTGCTATCAAAATCTACCATAGGAGTATCAGGACCAGCGGCAGGCCTAGTGGTCATCGTCTATACCGCTATCACAGACCTAGGGGCATACAATATCTTTTTAGTCGCAGTGGTTATAGCCGGTTTAATACAGATTGTTCTTGGATTATTAAAAGCAGGCGTAATTGGATATTACTTCCCTTCATCCGTTATTAAGGGTATGTTATGTGCTATCGGTATATCTATTTTCCTAAAACAGATTCCGTTGGCATTCGGATACACAGAGAAATTTTCGTTCAAAAATTTTGATGCATCTTATATTACTACCGGAGCTATAATCATGACAATTATTTCCTTAGCCATACTTATTATATGGGATAATTTTCTTGGTAAAAAATCCAACTTCTTCAAATTGTTACCAGGCTCCCTTATTGCTGTAATTGTTGGTATTATTTACCAGATCACGATTGGAGATACAAACCATGAAGTATTTTCTATTGATCAGGACCTCCTGGTCAAAGTACCTGTACCTGAAACAGTAACCGACTTCCTGGGACAATTTACACTACCCGATTTCGCAAATGGAATAGCAAATCCAATGGTATGGCAAATTGCATTTACCATCGCCATTGTAGCCTCTTTAGAATCCTTATTATCCGTAGAAGCTACCGATAAATTAGATCCACTAAAACGTCAGACACCAACCAACAGAGAGCTAATAGCACAAGGAATAGGTAATTCATTTTCAGGTTTAATAGGTGGGCTTCCTATTACACAAGTTATCGTTCGGTCATCAGCTAATGCGATGAGTGGCGGAGTGTCAAAACTATCAACTATAGTTCATGGTCTCTTGCTTGTACTCAGTGTGATCTCCATTCCTGCATTCCTTAATTTAATCCCTAATGCAGTTTTAGCAGCAATACTATTGGTTATCGGTTACAAATTAGGCAACCCAAAACAATTCTTGGACATGAAAAAATTAGGAAAAGATCAATTAATTCCATTTGTAGTCACAGTAGTTGGTATACTCACTACAGATCTCCTTAAAGGTATTATTGTCGGTTTAGTTGTAGCAGTAGTTGTGTCACTTATCAAATCCTATAATAATTCCCATGTTATGCTGGTCAAGGAAGGAAACGTTTTTCATATGAATTTTGCAGAAGAGGTAACTTTTGTCAATAGAGGAGCGATCGTAAAAGAATTAGATGGATTACAGCCTGGTTCTTACTTAGAATTAGACGTGCGCAAAACCAAAATATTAGATTACGATATCATTGAGTATTTAGATGAATTTAAAGTAAAAGCAAAAAACAACAATATCAACATAAAACTTATTTCCGAACGAGGAACAGTGGACAACCCCGACTCGTTTAGAGAATTCTTCGGATATGTATTAGTTGGTAGTGCTCATTAAAACACCGCTGAATAGCCATACACGATTAAACTATAAAAGTCCATACTGATTTAGTATGGACTTTTATAGTTTAATCTTCATCCGATAAATTCAATTCCTTCTGAATAACATTTAAAAACAGATCAATTCCTGCATGATTTACATTCGCATTATAGATTAATGATAAAGTGGTTCGCTGTTCAATATGGTTTAAATCAATAAAATTTACTTTAGAAGTATATCCTTTTTTTAAAGATGCCGGTACAATTGCAATACCCAAACCCTGTTCTACAAGATTGAAAATTGTCAAAGCATTTACCGTCCGCAAAGCAACATGCGGTTCAAATGAAGCATCTCTAAAAATACTCATCACCAGATCATAATAAGAATGACTATAATCTTTGGAAAACAGAATAAACGGTTCATTTTTAAAATCATTTAATGTTTTAAAATTTGCCGTCTGAATGGGATAATCGTGAGGAATGACCAATGAAAAGTGTTCTTTGATGATTGCGATATGACGAATCCCATTTGGAAAATTATCCAAACGCACGAGTCCAAAATCAAGTTCTTCCTTCAACACCTTGGTAATCTGCATCTCGTTAGAAAGCTCCTGTAAGTCGACCTCAACTGCAGGAAAATCTTGTTTTAATCGAACCAGTACTTTAGCAAGAATAGATTGTACTGCTGAACCGATAAACCCAAGACGAAGTTCAGTGATATCGTCTGATCCCATAATACGTAGCTCACGAGCTATTTTATCCATTTGATTAAATAAAATATCAACCTCCTTTTTTAGGTAAAAGCCTGCTAATGTAAGTCGAACATACCGTTTCCCTCTATCAAATAAAGTTGCTCTATAAATATCTTCCATCTGTTTAATCTGACGAGATAAGCCAGGTTGAGAAATATAAAGCCTTTCTGCCGCTTTTCTAAAATGTAACTCCTCTGCCAAAACTTTAAAATAATACAGATGCCTTAATTCTATTTGATAACTCATAGTAATCAATACTTGCCAAAATTGGTATTTATAATTATTAAATATAGGAGTTAAATTTGAAATAACGGAATGAGATTAACAGCTATACGCACGATAGAACGTTTAGGAAACAAAACCAATACACAGGCAACTTTTTCTAAATAATTAAGTACGATTCATGTATAAACAGTTCAAAATGCAAAAGTGTAATAATGGTCACTCCTTCTTAAAAAGCAATGTATAAATCAAATGGAAAGGATAGACAGATTTTGACGATCCTTAATCAACATAATAATTTATTCTAATGGTAAATAAAACTAAAAAATTTCAGTACGGCGAAGATACCATGACCAGCTCGCTAGCAATCCAGATAGCGAATGGAAATATTAAAGGTCAATTAACTGAACAAACAGTAAAAAAAGTTGTTCAAAGTGCACAATATGTTCAAGAAATTGTTGATTCCGGTAAAATAGTATATGGTATAAACACAGGTTTTGGTCCACTTTGTACTACGCTGATAAATCCTGCAGATACTAAAAAACTACAAGAAAATATCCTAAAAAGCCATGCAGTAGGTATAGGAGAGCCCATCGATCAGCAATTGTCTAAATTAATGCTGATTTTAAAAGCGCATGCCTTAGCAAAAGGATATTCAGGTATTCAACTAAGCACGTTAGAGCGCATTCTATGGTTTATTGATCAGGATATCGTTCCAGTGGTTCCTAAACAAGGATCAGTGGGTGCCTCTGGAGACCTAGCCCCTCTTTCGCACTTATTTTTACCTTTAATTGGATTAGGAAAAGTCTGGTACAAAGGTGAAATTCTTCCAACAGCTCAAATATTAACACGATTTGACACCAGCCCGATTACGTTAGGAGCCAAAGAAGGATTAGCACTCATTAACGGAACCCAGTTTATGGCAGCTCATGCCGTAAAAGCGGTCGTGGAAATGCAAAATCTCTTAGATAATGCAGATTTGGTTGCCACATTGATGATTGAAGGGCTAAATGGATCCATTAAACCTTTCTTTCCACAATTGCATGAACTGAGACCCTACAAAGGAAATAAATATGTAGCAAGTACGATCTTCAACTTATTAGAGACCTCAGAAATTGTTACCTCACATAAAAACTGTTCTCGTGTTCAAGATCCATATTCTTTACGCTGCATTCCACAAATACATGGAGCTTCTCGCAATGCATGGCTTCATTTAAAAGAAACCATAGAAGTTGAAATTAATGCCGTAACCGATAATCCGATCATCATCGACAGCGAACTAACCATTAGTGGCGGTAGTTTCCATGGACAGCCAATTGCACTTCCTATTGATTATGCAACATTGGCGATATCAGAAATTGGAAATGTTTCCGATAGACGTGTATATCTGTCACTAGAAGGCGATACGCCCAATGTACCAAAACTACTCCTCAAAGAAACAGGCCTGAACTCTGGATTTATGATCTTACAATATAGTACAGCAGCATTAGCAAGTGAAAATAAAGGACTTTGTTTTCCATCCAGTGCAGATAGCATACCTACTTCTTTAGGTCAGGAAGATCATGTGAGTATGGGATCCATCGGTGCCCGAAAATTATTGCAGGTCATCAATAATGTTAGTAAAATATTAAGTATAGAACTTATTTGTGCGGCCCAGGCTTTTGATTTTCATAAACCGCTACAGTCAACGCCTATCATTGAGGCTGTACACCAAAAGATCAGAAAATCGATTCCACATATCAAAGAAGATCAAATAATGGAAGAGATACTTCAAGCTGCTCAACAGCTCATTTCCTCAGGAACTTTGATTACAGAAGCAAAACAAATTGCACATCAGCAAGGTATACCTTATCACGGTGTTCATCAGGAATATTTCAACAACTATTAAACTATGGGTAAAAAATTAATAGGTCCTTTCTCACAATTGTTATCATTGACAAATGTTCCGGTTAAAGGAGCGCTTTCAGACCAGCAACTCGTAATTAAAGAACACGCTGGTATACTAACGGAAAATGGAAAAATAGCAGCTATTGGTAATTACGATGGTTTAAGGGAGAATCATGCTCATGATGCAACTTTAGTAATCATAGAAGAGGAGACTGTTTGTGTTCCCGGATATATCGATTGTCACACACATATTGCTTTTGCAGGAAATCGAGCTAATGATTTTGCCCTGCGTAATGCCGGTGTCAGTTACCTCGAAATTGCAAAAGCTGGTGGAGGTATCTGGAGCACAGTACAACATACCCGAAATGCAAGTGAAGCTGAACTAATCAAAAATATTATCAACTGTTCAAAGGCACTTATAAAACAAGGTATTACCACCATTGAAGTGAAAAGTGGCTATGGTTTATCTGTTAAAGAAGAGTTAAAAATACTGCGAGCTATAAAAAGAGCACAAGAATCCATAGCCGTTGATCTCATTCCAACTTGCTTAGCAGCACATATGAAGCCCAAAGACTATGAAGGCACTGCAGTAGACTATCTTGAAGAAATAGCATCTGAACTATTCCCTATTTTAAAAGAAGAGCAGCTTTCCAATAGAATTGATGCTTTTATCGAACAAAGCGCCTTTTCTGCCGACGATATTCAAAATTACTTTACTAAGGCGCAGAAAATGGGTTTTGATATCACGGTACATGCAGATCAATTTTCCACGTCAGGATCGAAAGTTGCGGTTCAGTATAATGCAATTAGTGCAGATCACCTAGAGGCATCACATGAAACAGAAATTAAACTTCTGGCCGATAGCAATACCGTTGCCGTCGCCTTACCAGGTGCATCAATCGGAATTGGATGTGCATTTACCCCTGCCAGAAAACTTCTTGATCAAGGCGCTAGCTTAGCCATTGCCACTGACTGGAATCCCGGATCTGCTCCAATGGGACAATTAATGACCCAAGCGACGATTTTAGCTACTACAGAAAAATTATCCAATGCTGAAGTATTCGCTGCAATAACATTTAGGGCTGCATTAGCTTTAAATCTGACGGACCGTGGTCGTCTACAGCCAGGTGAACTTGCAGATTTTGCTATTTACAAAACGAATAATTATCAAAATATTACATACATGCAAGGAACACTAAAACCTGATCAGGTATGGAAAAAGGGAATTAATATCTATACGAAAGGAAAAGAATCATGATATTTAAAGAAGAAATTCTACAAGGAATACCAACTAGTCTACCACCTAAAGTTTCTTATGATAAAAACATAAGTCATGCTCCTAAGCGAAAGGATATTCTATCGGAAGATGAAAAAAAATTAGCCATTAAAAATGCATTACGCTATTTTCCAGTGCAGTGGCATGTAGAACTTGGAAAAGAATTTTTAGAGGAATTGATGCTATTTGGCAGAATCTACATGTACCGCTTCCGCCCTACCTACGAAATGTATGCTAGACCAATTGAAGCGTATCCTGGAAATAGCCTACAGGCGCGTAGCATCATGTTAATGATACAAAATAACCTAGATCCACAAATAGCGCAACATCCTCACGAACTCATTACCTATGGTGGAAACGGAGCTGTTTTTCAGAACTGGGCACAGTATTTAATTACAATGCAATACTTGGCCCAAATGAATGACGAACAAACCCTACATATGTACAGTGGCCATCCAATGGGGTTATTCCCATCTTCAAAAGATGCTCCAAGGGTTGTCATTACAAACGGCATGATGATTCCCAATTATTCCAAACCCGATGACTGGGAACGTTTCAATGCAATGGGGGTTACACAATATGGCCAAATGACGGCGGGCTCATATATGTACATCGGACCACAGGGAATCGTACATGGTACCACGATCACAGTTATGAATGCCTTCCGAAAACATTTGTCAAAAGAAGATACAATCCACGGAAAAGTCTTTTTAACATCAGGTCTTGGAGGCATGAGTGGTGCACAACCTAAAGCGGGAAATATTGCAGGGTGCATCACGGTATGTGCAGAGGTTAATCCTGCCGCTGCTCGCAAACGGCATAAACAAGGATGGGTGGACATCTTAATGGAGAACATGGACGATCTCATAGAACGCGTTCAACAAGCTATTAAAAATAAAGAAATTATCGCCATAGCCTACATAGGCAATATTATAGAAATATGGGAAGCATTCCTAGATGCTAATATTTATATTTCAGTTGGATCTGATCAAACCTCATTACACAACCCTTGGGCCGGAGGTTACTACCCGATCGGACTAAGTTTTGAACAATCAAATAAGCTAATGGCAGAACAGCCCGATGTATTTAAGGCACAAGTTCAGGCATCCTTAGTCCGTCACGTCGACGCTATTAATGCCCATGTCGCGCGTGGTACTTATTTCTTCGATTATGGAAATGCATTCTTACTTGAAAGTAGTCGCGCAGGAGCCGCTGTATTGGCGAGTAATGGTATTGACTTCCGATATCCATCTTACGTACAGGATATTTTAGGTCCCATGTGTTTTGACTATGGATTTGGTCCATTTCGATGGGTATGTTCGACAGCAGATCCAGAAGATTTAAAGACAACAGACCATATCGCACTTGAGGTACTTCAGGAATTAAAAAAGACAGCATACCCTGAGATTAAACAGCAATTAGCTGACAATATCAAGTGGATTGAACAAGCAAATCAAAATAAACTGGTTGTCGGTTCACAGGCCCGGATTCTATATGCTGATGCAATTGGTAGAATTCGAATTGCTAAAGCATTTAATCTTGCGGTAAGAAATGGTCAACTAAAGGGGCCGATTATTTTGGGCAGAGATCATCATGATGTAAGTGGAACAGACTCACCATACCGGGAAACAAGTAACATTTATGACGGCAGTAAATTCACAGCCGATATGGCCATTCATAATGTAATCGGTGACAGCTTTAGAGGCGCTACTTGGGTTTCTATCCATAATGGTGGTGGAGTTGGTTGGGGCGAGGTGATTAACGGTGGTTTCGGCTTATTACTTGACGGTTCCGAAGATGCAGACAGAAAACTTGAAAATATGCTCTTTTACGATGTTAATAATGGTATTGCCCGCAGAGCATGGGCTCAAAATGACACCGCAAGACAGGCTATAGAAGTAGAATTAAAACGTACTACTACGTTGAAAGTAACCCTAGCAAATCTTGTTGATACAGACACGATAAACCAAATTTTCAAGGATTATGAAAACTAAAAACCAGAAACATTATACTCCGGCAGATCGAAAAATGTGGACAGGACGTATAGATGGGACAAGCGAAGAACATTTGCGTTGGCATCAGGTAATCACATGTATCGATCTTAATAATGAACAGGATCTTACGGGTTGCTATGTCATACTGGGTTTTGCTTGCGATGAAGGTGTTAGAAGAAACCTAGGAAGAACAGGTGCGGCAAAAGGACCAGAAGTTTTAATAAAAGCATTGTCAAACCTGCCAGTATTTCGAGATAAAAAAACGAAACTCGTTGATGCCGGGACCGTTTATTGTTCCGACCATCAACTGGAAAATGCGCAAGAATCTCTTGGCTATTTTATCCAACTTATACTGCAACGCGGAGGCTTTCCAATGGTATTAGGGGGTGGCCACGAAATTACTTTTGGTCATTATCTAGGACTCAAGTCGTATTCCCGCAATAAACTCGGGATCATTAATTTTGACGCCCATTTTGATATCCGAAAACCAGAACAGGAAATTGCAACTTCCGGTACAGGTTTTTACCAAATTGCACAGCAAGAAGAAAAAATCAATTACCTCCCTATCGGAATACAAAAAATCAGCAATACACAAGCTTTATTTGATGCGGTAAAAGATTATCAGATAAACTGGATAGAAGCTCAACATTTTCACAAGTCAAATAGCGAGGCAATTATCCAACAAGTTGAGTCATTTATAGCAGGAATAGATTACCTCTACCTAACCGTCGATTTAGATGTTTTTGCTGCAAGCTGTGCACCAGGAGTTAGTGCATTGGCCCATAACGGAATCCAGCCTGATGCTTTTTTCTTAGAAATTTTTCAACTAATCATTTCTTCAGAAAAATTAATAAGTATAGATATCGCAGAATTTAATCCGGCGTACGATATTGACAATCGTACTGCTAAATTAGCAGCGGACCTACTCTTTCATATTGTTAACCGTTAAATCTTTTGCTATAATTTAATTGCTAGCAATCCATTTTTTAATCGCAAAAAAAGCAAAAGAAAAAATTCCTAGAACTATATTTAGGGAATTTATCCGTAAATTCGCAAGCAATATGGAAACTGTTGTCAGTGGTATTAGAAGTACCGGAAAATTACATTTAGGAAACTATTACGGCGCATTGAGCAATTTTGTGAAAATGCAAAATGAATATAATTGTTATTTCTTCATAGCCGATTTACACTCTTTAACTACGCACCCAACTCCTCACGGTCTGCAAAGCACCGTACGTCAAGTGATTGTTGAATATCTTGCTGCAGGTATAGACCCTGAAAAATCAACGATATATGTCCAGTCTGACGTACCTGAAGTAGCAGAACTTTATTTGTATATGAATATGAACGCATATTTGGGAGAGCTGGAGCGCGCTACTGCTTTTAAAGATAAAGTGCGCAGCAATCCTGATAATGTGAATGCAGGACTGTTAACATACCCTGTTTTGATGGCTTGCGACATCTTAATTCACCATGGCACAAAAGTTCCTGTTGGTAAAGATCAAGAGCAACATTTAGAAATGACCAGAACATTTGGTAACCGTTTTAATCGTTTATACGATGTCGATTATTTCAAAGAGGCATTTGCTTTTACCTATTCAGATAAATTAGTTAAAATCCCTGGTTTAGCGGGACAAGGTAAAATGGGTAAATCCAATGGTGAGGCAGATTGTATTTACTTGTCCGATAGTGCGGATGTAATTCGTAAAAAAGTAATGCGTGCTGTATCTGACTCTGGTCCAACGGAAATGAACCAACCTAAACCAGAAGCTGTTCAAAATCTTTTTGATTTGATGAAAGTTGTGTCAGCACCCGATACATTAGAACATTTTAACGATCTATATAACAATTGCGCTATTCGTTACGGTGATTTTAAAAAACAGTTAGCAGAAGATATGGTCATTGCAACAGAGCCTGTACGGTCACGCATTGAAGATATTTCAAATGATGATGCGTATATTGCTAAAGTAGCGAAATTAGGCGCTGAAAAAGCGAGTGAATCAGCACGTAAAACATTGAAAGAAGTACGTGAAATCATTGGCATTAAAAGATTTTATTAAGATTTAAAACCCAAAAATATGCATATTGCTATTGTCGGAAATATTGGTGCCGGAAAAACAACCTTAACAAAACTATTAGCGGATCATTTCAAATATGAACCTCAATTTGAAGCGGTAGATAACAATCCTTATTTAGAGGATTTTTATGCTGATATGAAACGTTGGTCATTCAATTTGCAGATCTTTTTCTTAAATAGTCGTTTTCGACAAATTGTTGAATTGCAAAAAACAAATATTGATATGATCCAAGATCGTACAATTTATGAAGATGCATACATCTTTGCCGAAAACTTGTACGATATGGGCTTAATGAGTGCGCGAGATTTTGAAAATTATAGCAATATTTTCCAGAGTATCATCCATTATATCAAACCTCCAGATCTATTAATTTACTTGAAGGCTTCCGTTCCAACACTTGTTAATAATATTCAAGTGCGTGGTCGTGATTATGAATCCGGAATTCGATTGGATTATTTATCTAAATTGAATGAAAAATACGATAAATGGATTGATAATTATAAGGATGGTAAATTAATGGTTCTTGATAAAGATAATTTAGATTTCACGAAAAACCCGGAAGATTTAGGTACTATCGTTGAAAAAATTGAATCGCAATTATTTGGTTTGTTTTAATCAAAAAATTTAGATCATTGAAAGGCCAGTTTTAATACAAGACTGGCTTTACTTTTAAAACTGAAAAAATGAAAGTAATCGGTATTATTCCAGCACGCTATGCCTCTTCCAGATTTCCTGGTAAACCATTAGTTGATATTGGTGGTAAATCCATGATTCAGCGTGTCTATGAGCAAGTTAAAAATACGAGCTGTTTACATGAAGTAATCGTTGCGACAGATGATGACAGAATAGCTGAACATGTAAAGAGCTTCGCAGGAAATGTCATCATGACCGCCTCTTCGCATCAGTCAGGGACAGACCGCTGTGCAGAAGTTATAGCCAAGGTAAGTGGATTTGATATCGTCATCAACATACAGGGTGATGAACCCTTCATCAATCCGTTACAGATCGAGTTGCTAGCATCCTGCTTCGATAAGGAAGAAACACAGATTGCCACACTCGTCAAAAAAATCCATACAGAAGACGAACTGTTTAATGTAAATATACCAAAAGTGGTTCGCAATATTGCCGGACAAGCAATCTATTTTTCAAGACAGACCATCCCCTATCTAAGAGGAATCGAACAGAAGAATTGGTTATCAAAACATAGCTATTTTAAACATATCGGAATCTATGGCTATAGAACTGATGTTTTAAAAGAGTTAACGCAGTTGCCTATCAGTATTTTAGAAGAAACAGAAGCTCTTGAACAACTGCGCTGGATAGAGCACGGATACACTATTCAAACAGCAGAAACAGAGCATGAAACAATCGCTGTAGACACACAAGAAGATTTAGAACGTATTATACAAACGTACTTCACATCCTAGATCAACGGTGTTCTGTAAAATACAATGCACGAACACCGCTTAGTAACTCTATTTTCTCTGCTCCTGTTAAAGAACGGACTTGCTCTTTAATCTGTATCAATTCCGTTAATTGCAAGGGTGTATTTATACCCAGTAAAGCAGCAGTAACCGCCTCATTCGAAAGAACAAAAGAAAGTGCCACAGTCAGATTATTAACATGGTGTTTTTTTGCAAATGCATGTAGATTGCGAATGATATGCTGTACTTCACTTGAGCTATATTGCAGAAAATTCTCAGCTTGTTTATTGATCAGCATCCCTTTGGCTACTGCACCTCTTGCTAGAACAGAAATACGATGATGCAATAAATAAGCTCCCATTTCTTCCTCTAAACGTCTATCCAATAAACTGTACTGCATCATAACGGCACTGATATTAGATTTTGCTACGTACTCGCGAATAACATTAGAACGAATCGAAGACAAACCGTAAGTTCGAATTTTGCCCGCACTAACCAGTAAATCGAAAGCTTCGATAATTTCATCAATAGGATCTTCAATGGTACCACCATGCAGCTGGTAAAGATCAATATAATCTGTTTTTAATCGAGACAAAGATGACTCAACAGTTTTCACGATATAACTTTTTGACGCTTTCCAATCCCATCCATTTCCATCGGCTCGCCAGCTATTTCCAACTTTTGTAGATAAAACAATGCGTTTTCTAAAGTCCTGTACCGCTTCCCCTACCAGCATCTCGTTAAATCCTTTTTCATATAAGTCAGCAGTATCAAAAAAATTGATACCGCTGTCAAAAGCTTTACGAATAATTTCAACCCCCTGCTTGTGTTTACTACCTTTCAAAGACATGCACCCCAAGCCGATACTGGAAACCTCGATTGCTGATTTACCTAACTTATTATACTGCATCCTTCACGAAATCCAATAACTCAATATCAAATATTAAAATGCTATTTGGAGGAATAACACCCATGTTTTGACTTCCATATCCTAATTTACTTGGTACATAAAAACGATATTTTGCTCCTTTAGACATTAAAGGAACACCTATTTTCCAGCCTTCAATCACGCGATCTAATTTCATTTTTAGAGGTTCATTACGATCTAATGAACTATCAAATTTCTTTCCATCCAATAAAGTTCCTGTATAATGTACTGTTACTTCGTTTTCTCGGGTCGGTTTTTCCCCAGTGCCTTCTACCAATACTTCATACTGCAAACCCTCTTCCGTAGTTTTTACAGTTGTTTTTTTAGCATTTTCTGTAAAAAAAGCCTGCTCTTTAGCAAGATTTTCTTTCTCCTTTATTTCTCTCGCTTCGGTAACTGCGCTTTGGATAACCATGCGCAATTGATCTTCTTCAATTAAAGAATTTTGACCATCAAGAGCACTAACTATTGCTTTACCGATTAACTCTTTATTCCAATTTGTAATCTCCAAATTTTTCAATGTACCACCAATGTCACGTCCAAAAGCATATGACACGGAGTCTGTTTTAGTCGCTAATAATGGTTTTACAGCTGTTGTTTTCTTTTTTTGTTGTGCCGTTACAGATAGTGTAGCCAAAGACAATAATGCCAAAGCAATATATTTCATATAATTTTAAGTATGTTTAGACACAATATTAGTAATAATTTCTTGAGTATTGTTCTTATAATCGACAACAACTCGCGATTTACTATTTAGCCAAGCCTCTATAGATAGCATATTTTTTTGTTTTAAGCTCGAAATAACGGGTACACCCATCTCTTCCAGTGCCGCAGCATTCAAATGTTGCTCATACTGATTTTTCATTGGAACCACCAACAATTTCTTTTGAAGGAACAATGCCTCCGCTGGGGTTTCAAATCCAGCCCCACATAGCACTCCCGAAGAACTTGCCATACTAGCAATAAATGCATCATTGTTAATAGGACGTATCGCCACATTCTTCATATCAAAAGCCCGCGAATTATGCTTACTGAAAACCTGCCAACTGATATCTGGAAATTTCATTAAATGTTTCAACAGATGTGCATCATCATATGCCGGTAAATAAACAGTATAGTGCCCCTTATCCTGAACATCCAGCTCACGCACGGAATTACGAATGACAGGAGTGTAAATATTCTTATTATAGCTTTTAAAATGAAAACCGTAAGCATGCGCCGTGGGGGCATAATTCTTCATAATAAATTTACCCAGCATATCCGTCTCATCTGGTTTGGGACTGGAAGCATCTAACGCTGCGATCTGATGACTCAAACCAATACAGGGAAAATCCTTCATATGAGCAGACCAGGCAGATATGGGTTCAAAATCATTAATAACAAGATCATACTGATCTATGGGAAGTGATTTGATTTCTTGTGTAAATTTACGAACAGTAGAACTCATAAATGTCTTCCAGAGATCTACCCCTCCTGATTTCCCAAAAATAAAACTCAAACCATGCAGGCGATATTTCACTTCAAACGGTAAAACTAAATCCGCTTGGATTCCACTCACCAAAACATCAACCTCTCCAAAATTACGTAAACAAGGCACAACATCCATCGCTCGACTGAGGTGGCCATTACCTGTACCTTGTACCGCATAAAGTATTTTCATAAACTTCGCGATTATTTATCGGCAAAATAAAAATTTTTCATGACAATAAAGTTAAATTTAGGTTACGTTTTTTGTTCTTAACAAAGAATACATTTAAAAATGCGAAGGATATTTTGTAACTTACTATTTATTAACCAATTGTTTCAACATGAAAGGATTATCAATTATAATCTCTTTATTTATTATATTTATAATATGTAGCTCATGGGGATTTTTTGCACATAAAAAAATTAATGAATATGCCGTTTATACCCTTCCTCCAACATTAGCTTCCTTTTATAAGAAAAATATTCTCTTAATTAGTTCAAAAGCCGTAGACGCAGATAAAAGATGCTATATAGATAGCCTTGAATCGCCCCGCCATTATATCGATATTGATGATTATAACGAGCCCTCGATTGACTCGATCCCCATTCACTGGACAAAAGCCAAAGAAAAATATCAGGAAAAACAGCTCTTGTTAAATGGAATTGTCCCTTGGCAAATATCATTTTCCTACCATAAACTCGTCAAAGCATTTAAATTCAAAGATATTAGACAGATCATCCATCATTCTGCAGACCTAGGGCACTATATTGGTGATGCTCATGTTCCTTTACATACAACCAAAAATTATAACGGACAATTAACCAACCAAATTGGAATACATGCATTTTGGGAAAGTCGTTTACCCGAAATGTTTGTCAAAGAGTATTCATTTATAAAAGGTCCAGCAAAATTTATTGAAGATCCATTGCATACCTCCTGGAATATCGTCAAACAAAGTAACTTGCTTGTTGACTCAGTACTTGCACTTGAAAAACAACTGGATAAATCTTTTTCAAAACATCAAAAATATTCCTTTATAGAGCGAAATAATCTACTGATCAGAACCTATTCCGATGAATATGCCAGGGCCTATCATACTGCCCTCAATGGCATGGTTGAAAAAAGAATGGCTAGTGCTATACAACAAGTGGGGTCATTCTGGTATTCTGCTTGGGTTGAGGCCGGACAACCAGACCTCAAAAATCTACAAAAAGTAACCATAGATGACCAGCCCCTTGATATCAATAATAAAAAAAATATGGGCAGAGAAGAACTATAAAACAACCGGACTATATACTTATTAAAAACTGGCACCCTGCAATTAAACAATACATACCTACTTTTGTCCGGTAAATTTTAAGAAGAGCCATAATGAGTAAGAATTTAACGCTATTAGCATTATCCTTAGTTGGATATTCTTATGCTTTTAGTCAAGAAGTAACTAATAATAAGACGTTAACTTTAAAAGATACTACAAATTTAAATGAAGTTATCATTAATCAGAACCGTCTACAGATTCCATTCTCTAAGCAGACCAGAAACATTCAAATTATAACGCAAGAAGATATTAAACGTCTTCCCGCAAAGTCTGTTAATGAACTTTTAGCTTATATTAATGGTGTGGATATCCGTCAAAGAGGTCCTTTCGGTTCACAGGCAGACGTCACAATCGATGGCGGATCATTTGAACAGACCTTGATCCTACTAAATGGAGCAAAAATATCAGATCCACAAACTGCCCATCACTCCCTTAATCTTCCCATTCCTACCGACGCTATTGAACGGATCGAGATCATTAAAGGACCAGCATCCCGTATTTATGGAATCAACAGCCTAACCGGGGCTATTAATATTGTCACAAAAACAGTCTCAGAAAATCTGATCAGTGCACAGGCGTATACCGGCACTTCTTTTAAAAACAGTGAGGATACACAAAACGGAAAATATTACGGCAAGGGTTTTCAATTGGGATTTACCCATAAAATTGCACAATTCAGTCAGCAGCTGTATTTAGGCCATGAAGATTCCAATGGTCAACGCTATAATACAGCTTCAAAAAACAATAAAATCTATTACCAAGGAGCGTATGCACCTGACTCTTTAAATAATATATCGACCTCATTCGGGTATATTGACAATCAATTTGGAGCCAACGGATATTATGCTGCCCCCGGAGACAAAGAATCCTACGAATTGGTGAAAACAGCTTTTGCAACTATACAGTCCAAACATAAACTATCCAATGCACTAACGATATCTCCTAGAATTTCGAACAGATACAACGAGGATGATTACCGTTATTTCAGACATGACCTGAGCAAAGCAAGAAGCCAGCACTACAACAATGCCTTTATGGCCGAATTAAATGCCACATACGAACAAAATTATGGCTCATTCGGCCTTGGAGTTGAAAGCAGATTCGAAAATATCAACAGTTCAAACATCGGTAAGCACAGCCGCGAGAATTATGGTGCTTATGTCGAATTTAAAACTGAAATGATCAAAAATTTATTTATTAATGTAGGTACCTACCTCAATTATAACAGTGACTACAACTGGCAGGTTTTCCCTGGAATAGATCTTGGATATGATATCAATAATCATTGGAAATTGATTTTTAATGCAGGATCGAGCCAAAGGATACCCTCATTTACAGATCTTTACTTAAATCAGAGACCTGCAAACATTGGAAATTCTTCACTTCAAGCCGAAAGAGCAAAACAAGTTGAAGGAGCTATAAAATATACCAGCGGAAATGTTATTGCACAGGCAGGATATTTTTATAGAACAATTAATGATTTTATTGATTGGACACGTAATCTGAACACTGAGCCTTGGCAGCCTCAAAACATGGACAATAATGAAGTACAGGGATTTAACGTCAATTTCCGTATTAATATTAATCCTCAGAATTCCATTACAAAGTATTATGCTGTTATCGGATACAGCTATTTGAATCCCAGAATAAAAAATAATACTACAGAAAATAATTTATCAAAGTACACTATTGAAAGCCTAAGAAATCAGGCAAACCTAAACTTTACTATAAGTCACAGGGATTGGAGTTTTACCACTGCCAATCGTTTTAACGAACGTTTATCTTACAAATCGTACTTTATTTCAGACGTACGTTTAGCACGTCAAATCGACAAGTTAAATCTTTATGTTGACGCGCAAAATCTATTTAATGTCAAATATATAGAGGCCGGAGCTGTACCCATGCCAGGTACCTGGTATTCCTTAGGTGCCAAATATACAATTGCTTATTAAACAAAATAGGTCAGCCTAACTAGACTGACCTATTTTTATTTCTTTTTCAGGACATATCGGAGACCTCCCAAAACATGGGTCTGAAATTTTTCCTCATCAAAAGTCTCTAAGGTGTGACCTAATCCCGTATAGAATGATCGGCCTCCATCAAATTCCTGATACCACGCTATCGGATGAAATTTCCCCATCTTTCCCCCTTTGTAACTTGTTTCATCCAAATCCATCAAAATATGAAGCCCCTCCCTTACCGACTTAAAATCATACCATTCATCGCGGTGAAACCATATCTTTGGTAAATGCTTTGTCGCAAGATGCTTCTGGTTTACAACCCGGATTTGAGCATCCTGAACGGCCGGATGTGAAGAAAAATACCCCCCCACAAGTTGTCCGTACCAAGGCCAGTTAAATTCCGTATCACTTGCAGCATGTATACCTAAAAAACCTTTACCTGATTGAATAAAACGGACAAACGCAGCTTTTTGACTTTCATTAAAAATATCACCCGTTGTACTCACAAAAACTAAAGCATCATATCGCGAAAGAATAGAATCCGTAAACAATTGACTGTCCTCAGAATGATCTACTAGCATATTTTTTGAAGATATCAATTGCTTTAAAACAGCAACCCCATGCTCTATACTTTCATGTCTAAATCCAGTAGTTTTTGAAAAAATCAAAATTCTTTCCTGCGCACTCAATTGGGTAACAAAGAAAATAGTGAAGAGAAATGATACTCTTTTAATTATGCTGCACATCATGTTGTTAGGTTTATGCGATTAAATTACGATAAAAATCTAAACTTTCTATAATTAAGTCTTCCGTAACAAAAATATCATAATCACAAGAACCAATTTTATTCAATAAAGCGAAACCAATCTGATTAGAATGATTTTTCTTATCATTATTCATTAAACTCAACAATTCATGATCAATAGAATCATCAAATTGATAATCAGCAAAATTCTTTCTAAACGTTGTTATTAAATCCTCTAATTCTTCTAATGAAAGACCATTCAATTTATGTGACAGATAGCCTTCGCAAATCATACCGACAGCAATAGCCTCGCCATGTAGCAACGAATGTTCATCATGAAGTAAAGAATAACCTTCTATTGCATGACCAATAGTATGCCCAAAATTTAAGATTTTCCGTAAACCCTTTTCTGTTGGATCCTGGGTTATGACCGTGTTTTTAACCCCAACGGAATGTCTCACATGCTCGGTCGTTATAGCCGAAACATCCAAATTTTTAACCTTATTATAGTACGCCCCATCAAAAATTAATCCGTGCTTGATAACCTCCGCAAAACCAGAAACCAACTGTCTTCTTTCCAATGTTTTCAAAAACACACTAGCGATAAAGACAGCCTGTGGCTGCGTAAAAGTCCCGATTATATTTTTATAATTATCTAAATCTATTCCCGTCTTACCACCTACAGATGCATCCACTTGAGACAATAATGTTGTCGGAATCTGAATAAAGTCAATACCACGTTTAAAAGTAGAAGCCGCAAATCCCCCCATATCCGTGACCACACCACCACCTAAGTTAATCAACAGACTATGTCTGTCAGCCCCAAAGTCAAGCATTGTTTTCCATACACCGATACAGAAATCAATATTCTTATTTTCTTCACCAGGATCAACCTCAATCACATCGTAGTTTCCCAATTCAGCTAAAATTGGCTGTACAACAGGCATACAGTTATCATTGGTATTGCGATCAACTAAGACAAAAATCTTTGAGTAATTTCGTTCCTGTATAAAGGTTTTTAGAGACTGTAATGAGTCATCAAAGACTACTTGATAGCCTAAACTTTCTATAAATTGCATTTCTAATGGATTCAGTTTACGTTTTTTATAAACAAATTTTGTTATATCTTATACCAATTTTACTTGTTGACCCTCAAACTCGACGATATCATCGGGTCTAACTTTCATTCTTTTCCTATACTCTACCTGACCATTAACGGTCACCATCCCCTCAGTAACAACTAACTGAGCCATAGCACCATGCTCTACCCAATTTAAAGCTTTAAGTAACTGAATTAACGGAATATATTCTCCTTCGATTTTGAATGTTTGCATAAAGCAAAAATAAGTTAATATTTCAGGAATCTCCTAATCAATAAGTGGTAATATTTTTGAATTTAGTACATTTGTGTGGATTAGATTAAAATAATGACACAGATTGCTGAACCCAGAAAACTATCTTTTGATAATACAGAAATTGCATTCAAAAGTAAAACCGATAAAGATTTAGATCGTGCTTATTTACTGTATAAAGTAATAGCAAGTAATTTCTTAGTAAAAGTCGGACCTCCAATTACTAATTTTGCTCTAAATATCGGACTACCTATCCAAGGAATCATTAAGTCAACCATTTTCAAACAGTTTTGCGGTGGCGAAACAATTGAAGGTTGTACATCTGCAATCAATCACCTAGGAGAAAACAATGTGGGTACAATCCTGGATTATTCTGTAGAAGGAGAAGATACTGAGGCCGCATTTGATGCTACTTTTAAAGAAACATTACGCACAGTAGTTGCTGCAAAAACAAATAAATACATCCCTTTTTCAGTATTCAAACCTACAGGGCTTGGCCGTTTCGAATTATTTGAGAAAGTAAACGCAAACGAAACGTTAACAGAAGCAGAGCAAGCAGAGTACAACAGAATGTACGATCGATGTGATGAAATCTGTAAAGCCTGTTACGAAGCTAATGTTAAAGTATTAATTGATGCTGAACACTCTTGGATTCAAGATGCCATTGATGACATAGCCCGCGATATGATGGAAAAATACAATAAAGAACAACCTATTGTATACAACACCTATCAATTGTACAGACATGATAAATTAGCCTCTTTAAAAGCTGATTTTGATTATGCAAAAACACAAAACTTCTTTTTAGGTGCAAAAATCGTACGTGGTGCCTATATGGAAATTGAAAGACAGAGAGCAGCTGAAAAAGGTTACCCATCTCCTATTCAACCTACAAAAGAAGCAACAGACAAAGATTACGATGCCGCTATTCATTTCATACTGGATCATATCGATCGCTTTGGTGTTATGGCAGGCACACACAATGAAGCAAGTAGTCTTTTGTTAGCAAATGAGCTTGACAGACGTGGAATAGATCATAGAAGCGACCGTATATTTTTCGCACAATTGTTGGGTATGTCAGATAATTTAACATTTAATTTATCTGAATCAAACTACAACGTTGCAAAATATATGCCTTACGGACCGATAAAAGCTGTTATGCCTTATTTATTCCGTAGAGCACAAGAAAACACATCAGTAGCTGGTCAAACAGGTCGAGAGCTGGGGTTAATCATTAAAGAGAAACAAAGAAGAAAAGCTAGTCGTTAAGACTAGCTTTTTTTATAAATTTGTACCTTCAATAATCAGATATGTCACCCGAATCAATAGAGAAATTCAATAAACTCAATAAAATAGCAGAACCATACGACGCCTTACTTTTTGATGTCGATGGAACCTTAGCTGACAATATAAGTGCGCATAAAGCAGCCTACGTAGCTACAGCAGCAGAATACAATGTCCTGTTGGATGATAGTCTAATCGACGAAACCGCAGGATGGCCAACCATAGCTGTTGCAAAAGAAATCTGTATCCGCTATAACACCACTTTTGATGTTCATGAATTTTCAAAAAGAAAATCAGCCATCTTTATAGAACAGTTCATCCAGCAGACACAACCTATTGATTATGTTGTCGAACATCTAAAATACCAGATTGGAAAGAAACGTATTGCGGCTGTTTCTGGAGGAACCAGATCAACATTAAACATCACACTAACCGTCCTTGGAGTACTTGATAAATTGGAAACCTTGGTGTGTGCCGGTGATACTCCTAATGGAAAACCATCGCCTGAGCCATTTTTATTAGCGGCCGAGAAGCTTCAGGTTGACCCTGCTAAGTGTTTAGTTTACGAGGACGGAATCCCAGGAGTACAAGGAGCTTTGGCTGCTGGAATGGGTGCTGTTCGTATTGATCAGCTTTAAAAACTCGTTACAACCTTTAAACCTCCATTGGTATAATTAAAGTCAGTAGATTTAAGACCCCCAACAGGAAGTTTGACAAATGGCTCTACGGCTATGGACAACTTCTTACCTACTGTCATCTTTTTTCCAATGGAGAGATTAACAAATCCATTAAAATCATTCGTATTTACAGCACTTCCTTTAAATGTTTGTTTAACGTTTTCAGGAGAAGATACCGCCTGACCATTATTAGCCGAAGTATTCTCATTGATGCCATTTACAAAATAATTTTCTTGTGTCTGATCCAAAACCCCAACGTAGGATACCCCAACGGAAGTGTAGAATGATTTACTTACATGATAACGCACATCTACCGGAATATCAATCGTTAAAAGTTTATTATTAACAGCACTTAATTCTTTATCGACAGTTTGTCTAGCCAAAAGTAAAGATTCATTATTTTTCATGACAGGACTATTAGAAACAGCATCATTAAACGCCATACCAGCTGACTGCACTGCTCCTAAGTTATTTTGTCGATCTACTCCGGCCCCATACTGCTGCATAGAAACGCCTGAACGTATACTGATCTTATCGGTAATTTGGTACGCTAAACTTAATCCCCCCCCCATACTCATCTTATCGACTGTTGAAGACGGAGCCACAAATGCGCCTACCTCCCACTTCTTTATGGCAGATGCAAAATCATGTTTATCGGAATTCAAATTGAATATAGAACCCAGTTTTTCCAATTTCTGAGCAATAGAACTGTTTCCTTCTCCCTCTTTTCTAACGGTATTAGTATTTTGCGCTAGATTATTATTTTTAACTTCTTGCTTTTTAACCTCAACAAGTTCGTTACCACTTTTAGAAGTCATATCAACTGGTTCTTGTTTTACATCATTATCTGTGAAAATTTGCGTAGTCGCTTCCAAAAGATGATCGATAGAAGCAATAGCATGTTCAATTTTGTTTTTAACTATGCTACGTTGATCAGAAGAAGCATCAATAAGCTGTTTCGGTGAATGATCTAATTTCAAAATAGGGGTATCATCCTTATTTGTTTCAACAGTATTTGTTTCAACAGTTAATTTATCTGTATCCAATTTTGTCTCTACCGGTAAGTTTGCAACAATTGTCCCATGATTGACAGCGGACTGATTTAAATACAAAAATGAAGCACTAGCAAAGAGCAGCACAGCAGCAGCTGCACTCCAATACTTCCAGTTCGTTTGCTTCTTAGAAACAAGAGATACATCATGTGACGCAAATTTTTCCCATGCACCTTCCGAATAAGGAAGCTCATGAGCTTTCATTTTGTCGACGATATGGTCTATTAATTCCTTATTTTTTTCTTTTGCCATTTTACACGCTACTTCTTGTTATTTAAATTCCTGTCTTATCTTATGTTGTTCCAAATAAAGCATCCTTAACTTTTGCTTTGCTCGAGTAAGATAAGTACGGGAAGTACTATCCGGGATATGCAACTGCTTTGCAATTTCATCATGCGAAAAACCCTCGATCTCATAAAGATTAAAGATGACACGCTGCAATTCTGGTAAAGAATCGAGCAACTTCATAATATCATCAACCTCTAGATTACTGGAGTTATATACCCTTGGCACATCAAGACTGCCCTCAGCTACATCTTCTAAAGAAGTCATCTCCTTTTTTGAGCGCAGAAAATCAATTGAAATATTAGCTGCAATTCTCCCTATCCATGACCGAAATGATTTCTCCAAAACATCATCCTCAACCAAATGGTTAAAAGAATCCAATCGTCTAAAAATCCGAATAAAAGACTCATTCGTTAATTCTTCAGCATCCACATCAGATTTAACATAGCGAATAATAATAGCCATCAAATATCCATAGTACTTTTTATAGACAAAAGCCTTCCCCTGCTCACGATTTCGTAAACAATCCTCCAGTGCACTTTTAAGTGTTACTTGTTTTTGCTTTTTTAAGTATGTTTGAATAATATTCACTCAATAAGACTATATTAATCCTTAATCTTCATCTAAAATAATACTTTCTGAATTAAGATTATGAAAGTCTTTCTTTTAATTTCTGCCATGCTGTTTTTTAAGTACATCTTCATAACGATACCGTATTACAAAACGCTACACCGTATTTTATAAATATTATATTGTTTTCACCTCTCATAAATGCAAAAAAAAAGCTATTTTTGTTCGATTTTTATATTATTTAATCCTTACCAATGAGTACTGTATTATCCGAACAGGAACAATTAAGAAGACAGGCATTGCAATCTCTAATAGATTTGGGTATCGACCCATATCCAGCTGAAGAGTTTGAGATCAATGCAAATGCTACTGATATATTAGAAAATTACGATAGAGATAAGCTTAACTATAAGAATATAAGCATTGCAGGACGTATCATGAGCCGTCGTGTTATGGGAAATGCGTCGTTCTTCGAAATTCAAGATAGTTCAGGCCGTATTCAAGCTTACATCAAACGTGATGACATTTGTCCTGATGAGGATAAAACGATGTATAATATCGTTTTTAAGAAATTATTAGATATTGGTGATATCGTTGGTATTAAAGGCTATGTTTTCACAACCCAGACAGATGCCATCTGTGTACATGTTGAAAAACTGACTGTATTATCTAAATCATTACGCCCTCTTCCAATCGTTAAAACTGCAGAAGGAAAAACATATGATGCATTCACAGATCCCGAATTGCGTTATAGAATGCGTTATGTCGATCTAGTAGTTAACCCGCAGAATAAAGAGATCTTTGTAAAAAGAACAAAATTGTTTAGTGCAATGCGTAATTTCTTTAATGACGCAGGTTATATGGAGGTTGAGACTCCAGTATTGCAATCCATCCCTGGCGGTGCTGCGGCCCGTCCATTTATCACACATCACAATGCTTTAGATATGCCTTTATATTTGCGGATTGCAAATGAGTTATATCTAAAACGCCTAATTGTGGGCGGTTTTGATGGCGTTTACGAGTTTTCAAAAAACTTCAGAAATGAAGGTATGGACCGTACTCACAATCCAGAATTCACAGCAATGGAGATCTATGTAGCTTATAAAGACTACAACTGGATGATGAAATTCACAGAACAATTGCTAGAACATTGTGCAATTGCTGTAAACGGCACCACCAAAGCGACATTTGGAGAACATGAAATCGACTTCCGTGCACCTTATAAAAGAATCACAATGGCCGATTCGATTAAAGAGTTCACAGGTTTTGATATTACAGGAAAATCTGAACAAGAAATTTTCGAAGCAGCCAAAGGAATGGGAATTCCGGTCAATAATACCATGGGTAAAGGCAAGTTAATTGATGAGATTTTTGGCGAAAAATGTGAAGGTAAATACATTCAGCCTACATTTATCACAGATTACCCTAAAGAAATGTCGCCATTAACAAAAAAACATCGCGACAATCCTGAAATCACAGAACGCTTTGAGTTAATGGTATGTGGTAAAGAAATTGCAAATGCATATTCGGAGTTAAATGATCCGATCGACCAACGTGAGCGTTTTGAAGCACAAATGGCCTTATCAGCACGTGGCGATGACGAAGCCATGTTTATCGATCAAGATTTCTTACGTGCATTAGAATATGGAATGCCTCCAACATCAGGATTAGGCATTGGTATGGATCGTTTAATTATGTTCCTGACCAACAATGCCTCTATTCAGGAAGTATTATTTTTCCCGCAAATGCGACCAGAAAAAATAGTAACAGTAGCTTCGACAGAAGATTATGTTGCATTGGGTATTCCAGCAGAATGGGTTCCTGTTTTACAAAAAATGGGTTTCAATACTATACCGGAATTAAAAGAAGCTAATCCTAATAAAGTATTCAATGACCTTGGAGGTATGCGTAAAAAAATGAAATTAGAAATCACCATGCCAACAAAAGACGAGGTCTTGGCATGGTTTGCATAAATAATTAGTTCGTACAGAAGCCGGCTATCCAAAAGGTAGCCGGCTTCTGTTTTTTGTAAAAAACGTGTAAAGAATTGTTTACACAGCTCGCTGTGCCTATCAACGCGCATTATCCTAACCACAAAAACAAAGAGCCATCAATTTTTTAATTTATTTAATACTACTTTTAAGTTATAAACATTAAAAAATGAAAAATATACTTTCCATAGATGGTGGTGGAATAAGAGGTATAATACCTGCTCTAGTATTGGTCGTTTTAGAAGAAATTCTTCAAAAGAAGAGCAATGACCCGGATGCACGAATTGCAGAATATTTCGATTTTATTGCAGGAACTAGTACTGGAGGTATCTTAGCCTGCATTTTATTATACCCAAGTGAGGAAAATCCTTCAAAACCTAAGTTTTCTGCTAAAGAGGCATTAGATCTGTACGTCTCCCACGGCACTGATATTTTCAAAACAACAAGATGGAGACGCTTTCTAAGTGAATTCGGATTGGTGAGTGAATTATATTCAGCTACCGCATTAGAGAATGTATTACATGAATATTTTGGCGACACCAAACTAAGCCAACTAATAAAACCCTGTATTATAACGGCTTATAATATTGAACTCCGGAAAAATCATTTTTTTAGACAGCAAAAAGCTATTACACATGGAATAGCACGAGACTTCTATCTAAGAGATGTCTGCAGAGCGACCTCCGCCGCACCTACCTATTTTTCTGTTGCGGAGATTTATTCCATTGCAGGTACAAGATTTCCATTGGTAGACGGTGGCATGGTGGCTCAAAACCCATCCATTTGCGCTTTGATTGAAGTGATGAAAGCTTTTGAAGATACAGAGATAAACGATCTGTTTATGGTCTCATTAGGTACCGGGGTTGCAAAAAAAGCTTATAACTATGAGCATTTTAAGAAAAAACTGGCCATTACCATTGGTCCAGCTTTAGTCGATATTATGACAAGTGCCTCTGCAGAGAGTACCGAATTTTTTATTGAACAACTGTTTCAATTCAATAGAAAATCCAAAAACTACATCCGACTAGAGCCAACAAATATGTCAAGTGTTGAGTCCTCCATGGATGCGGCATCCAAAAACAACATCCAAAAACTTATCTCGCTAGCAGATAGACTGATGAGCGAAAATGAAGTTCAACTCACCAAGATAGTGGATCATCTAATAAAAGAAAAAGAGGCAAAAAACAAGAAAAATCCGTGGTCTAAGTTGATGGATAGGTTGTAAAAGTTTACATTTACGCATATTTTAAATCTATATGGCACTGAATATCGTTTGGATCTCATTTTTTGTAATTGCGTTCATCGTTGCTTTGATCAAGCTTATTTTCTTTGGAGACACCGAAATTTTCATGAAAATTATCAATGGCATGTTTGACAGTGCTAAAAACGGTGCCGAAATCTCCTTAGGTCTCGTCGGCATGATGACATTCTGGTTAGGCATCATGAAAGTGGGTGAAAAAGCAGGAATGATTACCTTATTTGCAAAAGCTGTAAATCCATTTTTCAGCAAGCTCTTCCCTGGAATCCCAAAAAACCATCCTGCAAACGGCTCTATTATTATGAATTTTTCAGCCAATATGCTAGGTTTAGATAATGCGGCAACACCGGTCGGACTAAAAGCAATGCAGGAACTGCAAGAACTTAACCCAGAAAAGGAAACCGCGACGAATGCACAAATTATGTTCTTAGTGCTCAATACCGCTGGAATAGCACTTATTCCAACATCGGTAATTGCTCTAAGAATGGCCAATGGAGCAGCAAACCCCGCAGATATTTTTATTCCAGCTTTGATAGGAACCTTTATTTCGTTTATATCAGGGATGATCGCTGTTGCATTCTTTCAAAAAATAAACCTCTTTAAACTACCCATCCTGATATTCCTAGGCAGTTTCATAGTCATGATGGCTGGACTATATTTCGGTTTAAATGGCTTGCCTCCAGAAAAAATTGAAATTGTAACCGGACTAATCGGTGGTGTTTTAATTTTTTCCATCATTATCCTATTTATCGTTTACGGCGCATTTAAAAAACTAAATGTTTACGATGCCTTTATAGATGGTGCAAAAGACGGATTTAAAACATCCATCATGATCATCCCCTTTTTAATCGCCATACTGGTGGCTATATCTGCTTTCCGAACAACAGGATGTATGGACTATATTGTGAATGCAATCGGTTCTTGTTTCGCTTATTTTGGCTTGGACACACGTTTCGTACCAGCTCTTCCAGTAGGATTAATGAAAACATTAAGTGGTGGTGGCGCTAGAGGACTTATGGTCGATGTCATGCAGGCATATGGAGCAGATTCGTTTCAAGGACGACTTGCCAGTGTTATCCAAGGTTCCTCCGAAACAACTTTTTACGTTCTAGCAGTATATTTTGGCTCTGTAGGCATTAAAAACACTAGACATGCGCTTATATGTGGCTTAATTGCCGATCTTGTTGGACTAATTGCAGCTATTATTTTAGCGTACATCTTTTTTGGTTAAACTTTAATCTTTCAATAACATGAAAAAAACAATTGCTTTAATTGCACACGATGGTAAAAAACCAGAAATGGTTGCCTTTGTAAAAGACCATATTGAGTTCTTAAAAAAAGCTCATCTAGTCGCGACAGGCACCACCGGTTCTTATGTAAAACAAACAGGACTCGAAGTCGAATTAAAGTTAAGCGGACCTATGGGCGGAGATGCACAGATTGCAGCATTAGCTGCAGAAGGTAAAGTAGATGGAATCATATTTTTCAGAGATGCATTAGGTAAACATGCGCATGAACCCGATATTCAGATGCTGATGCGGGTTTGTGATTTGTACAACGTACCATTAGCAACCAATCCCGCAACTGGAAGCCTCATTATCGAAGGTCTACTGGAAGATGAACTATAACCAGGAATTTAATATTCACTTCATAAATTCCTAATCCCCTTATTATTTTTTATATTTAGAGATATGAATGATAATGAAATCTTAGTAACAATAGGTAATACGCCATACACAACAACAATCAAGCATGGAAATAATACGCTAATTGCAGATGAACCTGAAGAATTAGGAGGTCAAGATGAAGGATTCAATCCGCCTGCCCTTTTACTATCTTCATTGGGTTCATGTAAAGCAATGACAGTAAAGATGTATGCTGACCGCAAAAAATGGGATTTACAGGAGGTAAATATTAAACTTTCATACGAAATTTTAAAAAGTGAACTGCAACAGACCACCTATATCAAATGTCATGTTTCTCTTAAAGGAAATCTAGATAAAGATCAAAAAGACAGACTTCTCCAAATTTCAGAAAAATGTCCTATTCACAAAATTCTTTCTAATCCGATTATTATTTCTTCCAACCTGATCTAAAAAAATCAATTAGAATTTTTGATTATATCCACGAGATGCTATATTTGTCGCCACAAAGAATCATGAACATGCAAAATGAACAGCACACTCCTATTGACTCTCCTTTTACTTCAATAAAAAGAGAAAATTGGAAAAAACTGAACGGTCACTTTAAGCACACATTTTCGCAACACGACTTGGATCAATTGCATGCACTTAATGAACCATTGAATGCAGAAGAAATCGAAGATGTCTATTTCCCTTTAAGTCATCTCTTGGGTATTCATATTGAACGGTTTCAAGATTTACACAGAAGCACAAATCATTTTTTCGAAAAAAATGAAAGTACGCTTCCCTTTATTATTGGTATTGCTGGCTCTGTAGCTGTAGGTAAAAGTACAACAGCACGTGTATTGCAACGCGTCCTGACTTTATTGCCCAGTAAACCAAAAGTAGATTTAGTAACGACTGATGGATTTCTGTATCCGAATCATATCCTGAATGAAAGAGGCATAATGAATCGTAAAGGTTTTCCGGAAAGTTACGATGCTAAAAAATTAATACAGTTCCTTTCCGCTATAAAATCAGGCATGGGATCACTTTCGGTACCCCTGTACAGCCATTTAGAATATGATGTCTTACCTGATGACCAGCAACAGCTGATCCATCATCCTGATATCTTAATCGTCGAAGGCATTAATGTACTGCAGGTCAATTCGCAAAGACCACGAAAAGGACATAGTGTATTCGTGTCAGATTTTTTTGACTATACCATATATGTTCATGCCAGCGAAAAAAACTTATTAGAGTGGTATACCAACAGGTTTGAATCTTTAAGACGTACAGCATTTCAAAATCCGGCCTCATTCTTTCACAAATATGCCGACATGAATACTGAAGAAAGTATCCAGATGGCACATCAGATCTGGAATGAGATCAACAAACCAAATCTGGTCCAGAATATTTTACCAACACGGTACCGCGCTGATCTAATTTTAGAGAAAGGCAGTCATCACTTTGTTAAAAATGTAAAGGTCCGTAAGATTTAATCTTCCCGCGTACGAAATAATAAAATCTCATTTAAAATTTCATTCTGAATCTGATAATGTAATTTATTGCTACTCGATATGGTATTGAGCTCAATCTTATATTTCACAAAGTCCTTACCGATTTCGGCAACTTTTATTTTAAATAAATCGTCCCAGATAATATTCTTATTTATTTTCAGGATAGGTCTTAAATGATTTTCAACAGATTGGACATGCAACGGTTTTTCTAAAGGAAGTTCAAATTTAACGATCAGTTTATTCGACTTTTGAGAAGATTTATTGACCATCGTTGATGTGAATATCAAATTATTTGGAATTAGCACAACATCATCATCTTCATCACGAACGACAATATTTGCCAAAGTAATATCAACAATTTTACCCTGATAATTACTAATTTTAATATGGTCTCCAATGGAAAATTGATCAGAAAACATAACCAGCAATCCACTGATCATATTGGTAATATACTCCCTAAATATAACCGCAATAGCCATCGCAACGATGGTCATGCTGGTTATAAACTCCTTAGGATCAATTCCCAGCGCAACCATCAACGTAATCACAATCATACCAGCATTCAATACTGTAGCAACCCGGGAAATACCCAGTACAAAATTTCCTCTCACATCATGGTTTGCATGTTTACGGTTATACAGCGAAACAATCAAGAACCGGCCGATTGAGATCAACAGATTGGCGGTCAAAAAAGTATTTAAAGCATAAGCAAAGTGAAGAATAATCTTGTTTTTCTCGTAAAAAGAGGCTAAACCCACAAAAGAATAGCTTAAAGCTATCCACACAGCACAACGAAATACAAAAGATAGGGATAATTTATTTTTAACCATTGAAATCTAATTTTCTTTAGGAACTAAACTAATCATTTTTCATTCAATACAAAAAAATGATACTCCTAAAAATAAGTATATTTGCAAAAGACCAATGGTCGAAAAATATGAACGAAGAAACAACAACAGTAGAGCTTACAGTTACAGGAATGCATTGTACAAACTGTGCAATTGCTATTCATCAATATTTAGAAAAAAAAGAGGCAAAAGATATATTTGTCGACTTTGCATCTGATGAAGTTAAATTCTCAGGAATAACGGCAAAAGAACTTCCCGAAATAACAAAAGGGATTGAAAATTTAGGTTTTCAGGTCCTGACTGATGAAAGTCCAAAGGAATCATTTTATAAAAAAATAGAAACCAAATTTTGGTTCAGTCTATTTTTTACGCTTCCTCTCTTTGCACATATGTTTATACAACACCCTTTGTTGCATGACCCATACATCCAGCTCGGACTCTGTGCTCCCGTATTTCTGCTCGGTTTTTTTCATTTTGGTAAAAGTGCGTTTTACTCCCTTAAAAATGGCATGCCAAATATGGACGTGCTCATATTTATAGGTGCAACAGCTGCATTCACGTACAGCCTCATCGGCACCCTCAATCACCTAGGCCCAGATTATATGTTCTATGAAACTTGCGCAACAATCATCACGCTCGTTCTATTGGGAAATCTATTTGAAAAAAAATCCGTAAAAAAAACAACATCTGCAATCGGAGACCTTATTAAGATTCAAAATGTAACCACAACAAAAATCACAGCAGATCTAGAAGAGATCATCCATACAAGAGATGTTAAACAAGGCGATGTTTTACTGATCAAATCAGGAGATCTTATTCCAGTTGATGGAGATATTATTGAAGGAGATGGCTTTGTCAATGAATCCATGATTACAGGAGAAAGCCTACCCGTTTTCAAAGATAGATATGCAACCGTCATCGGCGGAACAACACTAACAGAAGGCAATATAAAAATCACGGCCACCAAAGTTGGACGTAAAACCGTCCTTTCCCAAATTATCGCACTGATCAAGGAAGCACAATCAAAAAAACCACCTATTCAAAAACTCGGTGATAAAGTTGCATCATACTTCGTACCCTTTGTGGTCGTCATCGCCATTTTCACCTTTTTTATCACTTACTTTATAGCCGAAATATCACTACAGCAATCATTAATGAATGCCATTGCAGTACTTGTCGTCTCCTGCCCGTGCGCGATGGGTCTAGCGACCCCAACTGCTGTCATGGTAGGTTTAGGAAGAGCCGCTAAAATGGGAATTTTAATTAAGGGAGGTGATACAATTGAAGAGATGTCGGATCTTAAATATATGGTATTCGATAAAACTGGCACTTTAACTACCGGAGATTTCAATATCAAAGCGATCCAAACGTTTGGAATAGAACAAAAACAAGTAGAATCAATCATTTCACAATTAGAAGGCTATTCAAATCATCCTATAGCAAAGTCCATCAGACAGCACATGAAAGAAGTAAAAGCCTACCGCATTGTCTTTCAAGATGTCAAAGAGATTAAAAGCGAAGGACTTTACGCTACAGATACAAATAGTAATGTGTATAAATTAATCAATGCACGTTTAGGAAAAGTAGATTATTCAAACCGTTACGACTTAATTCTATCCATTAATGATGTCGTAGTTGCAGGCTTAGTGATTGAAGATCAGATAAAACCTTATGCAAAAGAACTCATTCAAGCCATTAAAGGCAAAAATATAACCCCAGTAATATTAAGTGGTGACCGAAAAAGTAAATGTGACCTCGTGGCTCAAAAACTTGGAATAGCAGAAGTTTATTCCGATCGCAATCCTGAAGAGAAATTGAATATTATCAACAAACTTAAAAAAGCAGGTATTACAGCAATGGTCGGCGACGGTATAAATGATGCTCCTGCCCTGACAACAGCCCACGTCGGTATCTCTCTAGGTGACGCAAGTCACATTGCGATACAATCTGCTAAAATAATTCTTTTGAATTCCGATCTAAAATCGATTGAAAATCTATTACTTATCGGAAGGCACACACTGCAAACGATCAAAGAAAATCTTTTCTGGGCATTTGCCTATAATATCATCGCAATACCGCTCGCAGCAATGGGATTTTTAGGCCCCATGCTCGCCGCCTTCTCAATGGCTTTCTCCGATGTTATTGTCATCGGCAATTCACTTCGTCTTCGTTTTAAAAAACTGCGGTAACAAGCAATTGACCGCATTTAAATCTTTTTTAAATCAATAAAAAAATAGACTATTTTTTTCACTATCTTGAACCTCAAAACATTCGCTTTTGAGGTTATTTTTTTGTAACTTCGCATGCGTAGCAATCCGTGTAAACGGGATTGTTTAATAGTTTTATCGAAACCAAATTAATATGGCTGAAGAAACAGAAAATGATAATAATTTAGTACCTGCAAACGATCGAATTCTTTCGGTAAGTATCGAGGATCAAATGAAAACTGCCTACATTGATTATTCAATGACAGTTATTGTTTCTCGTGCATTACCAGATGCTAGAGATGGTATGAAGCCTGTACACCGTCGTGTTCTTTACGGTATGTTGGATTTAGGTGTTACAAGCAGTAAGCCTTACAAAAAATCTGCCCGTATTGTTGGTGACGTATTAGGAAAGTACCATCCACATGGTGATACTTCCGTATACGATGCAATGGTACGTCTAGCACAAGACTGGAACATGCGCTACCCTTTAGTGGATGGTCAAGGTAACTACGGTTCTGTCGATGGAGACCCTCCTGCGGCAATGCGTTATACGGAAGCAAGATTGAAAAAAATTGCGGAAGAAATTTTATCGGACATCAATAAAGATACAGTAGACTATCAATTGAACTTTGATGACTCTTTGGAAGAACCAACAGTATTACCAACACGTATTCCCAATCTATTGGTAAATGGTGCTTCAGGTATTGCAGTCGGTATGGCAACCAATATGGCGCCACACAACTTAACAGAAGTTATCAACGGTACAGTTGCATATATTGACAACCGTGATATCGATGTACCCGAATTGATGCAATATATCAAAGGCCCCGATTTTCCTACAGGAGGTTTGATATATGGTTACTCGGGTGTTCAGGATGCAGAGAACACTGGCCGTGGTCGTGTCGTGATGCGTGCTAAAACAGAAATTGAAGTATCAAAATCAGGTAAAGAGTCTATTATAGTTACAGAAATTCCTTATCAGATCAATAAAGCGAATATGATTGAACGTACCGCTGAATTGGTTAATGAAAAAAAATTAGAAGGAATTTCAGCAATTCGCGATGAGTCAGATCGTACGGGTTTACGTATTGTATACGATATTAAACGCGATGCTAACGCAAATGTCGTTCTAAACAACCTATTCAAGTACACAGCATTACAAACCTCATTTTCAGTAAACAATATTGCTCTTGTAAAAGGTAGACCAGTATTGATGAACCTGAAAGATATGATTCAGGTATTCGTGGATCACCGTCATGATGTTGTCACGCGTCGTACACGTTTTGAATTGGCTGAGGCTGAAAAAAGAGCACATATTTTAGAAGGATATTTAATCGCGCTTGATCATTTAGATGAAGTAATCAAGTTGATCCGTGCCTCTTCAACTCCTGAAGATGCCCGCGTAGGATTAATGGAAAGATTCGGTCTATCAGATCTTCAAGCACGCGCAATTTTGGATATGACGCTTCGTCGTCTAACCGGACTGGAGCACGATAAGATTAAAGAAGAATATGCTGAGCTAATGAAAACGATCGATTACTTAAAATCTGTATTAGCAGATGAAGGTCTTCGCATGCAGATCATTAAAGAAGAACTGATCGAAATCAGAGAGAAATATGGTGACGAGAGAAGATCTATAATCGTCCATTCAGCAGAAGACATGCGTATGGAAGATTTCATCGATGATGAAGAAATCGTGATCACAATATCTCATAATAGCTATGTAAAACGTACTCCTCTAACTGAGTATAAACGTCAAGGACGCGGTGGACGTGGATCTATTGGTTCGACCACACGTGAAGAAGACTTTACAGAACATATTATTACTGCTTCGGCACATAATTATATGTTGCTATTTACAGAATCTGGTCGTTGTTTCTGGTTACGAGCATTTGAAGTTCCTGAAGGAAGTAGAACTTCTAAAGGTCGAGCGTTGCAGAATATCATCAATATTCCGAAAGACGAAAAAATTAAAGCATACATTTTAGTGAAGAACTTAAAAGACCAGGAATACCTGGAAAATAACTTCATCATTATGTGTACTAAAAAAGGTACAATTAAGAAAACGTCATTAGAAGCTTATTCACGTCCTCGTGCAAATGGTATCAATGCCATCAACATTAATGAGGGAGATCAGCTGTTAGAAGCTTGCTTAACAAGCGGAACAAGTGAAATTGTAATGGCATTACGTTCTGGACGTGCTATTCGTTTCAACGAGTCTACTGTTAGACCAATGGGTAGAACAGCAACTGGTGTTCGTGGTATTACTTTAGGTAGTGAGAGCGATGAGGTTATTGGTATGATTAGTGTAGATGATCCAGAGACTACGGTGCTTGTTGTATCTGAAAAAGGATACGGTAAACGAACAGATATCGAAGATTACCGAGTTACAAACCGTGGTGGTAAAGGTGTAAAAACAATTAGCGTCACTGAGAAAACAGGTAAATTAGTTGCTGTAAAAGGTGTTAACGATACTGAAGATTTAATGATCATCAATAAATCAGGTATTGTCATTCGAATTTCAGTAGAAGGATTAAGAGTGATGGGACGTGCAACGCAGGGTGTCCGTTTAATTAATCTGAAAGGTGAAGATGAAATTGCATCAATTACTAAAGTAGATAGAGAGGAAGAAGTGGAAGAAACGGAAGAAGAAATTCTTTCAGGTGAAGAAGTAGAAGATGCGTCAGAAAGCACTGAAACCGATCAAGACGATAAATCTGAATCTAACGAAGAATAAAAAAAGAATGAGAGCATTATTGACATCATTAATACTGTCAGCTACAAGTTTAACTGTTGTTGCCCAATCCAATATCAAGGAGGGCAACAACAGTTTTGCGCTTTATACACAAACTGGAGATATTAAAAATTTGGAGAACGCACGCAAATTTAGTGATGCAGCTTTCAAAACCCGTAAAGATTCTTCTTCAGTTCGTAATAATGTTTTGAGAGGACTTGTTTACAGTTCTTTAGCAGTTGTAGATTCCACCCGGAAACAAAAGTATACCATAGACCCTATTGATGAAAGTTTAAATACCTTAAAACTCATTGATAAGAAAAAAGCATATCGCAATTTCCCTGTAGAAGTTGATTATATCAAGCAAAATTTAGCAACTGCATTAATCTATAAATCAAACGTTGAGTTAAAAAATAACAAGTTTGAAGAAGCGTACAAAGGATTTCTGAAAGTAGACTCCCTTGGTTTCAAAAATGCCGATTTAAAATTTAATTTAGCAACTTTAGCTGTAAGCAGTAAACGATATCCTGACGCGATTAAATATTACAAAGAGTTAATCAAGCAGGATTCAAAAAAACCGCAATATTATCTAGAGCTCGCAGCTGTATATGAGAAAATCGGAACAAAACAAGATGAACTTAATACACTATCTGCAGGCCGATTAGAGTTTCCTCAGAACAAAGATATCCTCTTCAAGCTGATCGATATCTATGCTAAAAATGAATCTTATGACGCCATCTTAACGATAATTGATGAAGCGATCAAATTAGAGCCTGAAAATGTTGAATTAAATTACTTGGCGGGTTATGCATACGAAGACGCGAAAGATATTCGAAATGCAAAACAATATTATAATAAAGTTCTGCGTTTAGATGCTAATAACTACCCATCAAATTTAGCTTTAGGCCTTATTTATTTAAAGGATTTTCTTAAATCTAAATCTGACGAAGACAAACAATATGCGCAAGCTTATCTTTTGAAAGCAAATGAAATTAAACCATATGATGTGAATGCACTTAAAGCACTGTCTACTTATTACAATGCAATAGAAGATTATGTGCAGTTAGATCGTGTGAATATATTATTAAATCAATTAACAGTTAATTAGAGATGAACATTAAATCATTATTATTATTGGCAGCTGTTGCATCAGCAAGTACATCTGTTTATGCACAAAAAAATAATGTTAATAAGGCAAAAACAAGTATAGCAAAATTCGAAGAGCTAAAAGGTGCAGGTACGCCACAATTGGCACTGCCAAATTTGAAAACTGCACAAGAGGCTATTGATTTAGCTGTTGTTCATGAGAAAACAAAAGATAATGCAGAGGCATGGACAATCTATTCATTGGTTTATGCAAACTTAGCTAATTTAGATAAGTCTGCTGATGAGGCTAAAAAAGCTGAAGATGCAATTGTTAAAGCTAAAGAATTGGATAAAGATGGCGCAAATAAAGATAATATTCGTGTCTCTGAACAAGTATTAGGTCAATTCAACTTCAATCTTGGTGCTGAAGAATATCAAGGTCAAAAATACAAGGAAGCATATGACTCTTTTGAAAAAGCATTGACATATTTGCCAGGTGATACAACATTAATCTATTATGGTGGTATTTCAGCTCTTCAAAGTAACGATTATGCCAAAGCAATTGCGAAATATAAAGAGCTTATTCCTTCAAAAGAATTTTCTTCACATAAACAAATTGTTGTAGACTTACCAAAATTATATTTATCAGCTAAAGATACCGCTTCTGCATTGGATTATGCAGCAAAAGCAGTAGAAATGTATCCTGATGACAATGCAGCTGCGGTTCAAAATATTGAATTTAATTTGATTGCTGGTCGCGAAAAAGAAATTTTAGCGGGCATCACTGCGCAATTGGCAAAAGATCCAAATAACAAAAGCTTAAATTACTATTTAGGAATCGCTCATTCAGCAAATAAAAATGATGCTGCTGCAATTGAAGCATATAAAAAGGCTTTAGCAGTAGATCCTGATTATTTTGAAGCAAATACAAATATTGCAATCACAATGATGAATGGTGTACGTGAAAAATTAAATGTTTTAAACAACGATAGATCATTGAGCCAAGCAAAATACAACGAAGGAGTGGCTAAAATTAAGGAAGAAATTAAACCTGCTTTAGTTTATCTAACAAAAGCGGTACAATTACAACCTAAAAATGTAGATGCTTTGACTAACTTGAAAAACTACTATGTTTTCATGCAAGATGAAGCTAAGACAACTGAAATTACAGCTCAAATTAACGCTTTAAACTAAGTTTACTTAATCTTTAATAAGAAGGGGATTGCATGTATTGCAATCCCCTTCTTGTTTTTCATAGAGATCCACAAAGAAAACATATTTTGAATCGCCTCAGACCTTCTAAAAAGCTGGGGTTGGGCTATAATTAGTTTTTAAAAGCTTTAACTTAAATTAACATCATTAAAAAAAATATTTGTTATCTTTATAAAAATTATAATTTAAGCTCTGTATGTAAACCTAATTTTTACTATTATTTTTTAACAGAGTTAAACGATCTCAATGAAAACAACAATAAAATTTAATAATGTTAATACATTATTTTCTAAATCTTTAAAGGAAAGAATTAACGATTATTTCAAAACTAATAAAATCCAAAAAACAGGAGAAAAAAGAGTACTAACAAAAGCAATCATCCTGTTTGTAACCGCTATATCTTTCTACATCACATTAATTGTAATTCAACCCCACTGGTTAATCAGTGTTGTTGTATTAATTTTACTTGGAATAAATTTTGCTGCAATCGGATTCAATGTGATGCACGATGCCGGACATGATACATTCTCTAATAGTAAGAGACTAAACAGCGCCCTATCCTACAGTCTTAACCTAATGGGTGGGAATATCTATTTTTGGAAATTGAAGCACAACATTGCACATCATACTTATACCAACATTGAAGGTGAAGATCATGATATTGATATCAAATTTATGCGTGTGCATAAAGACCAAGAATTAAAAAAGCATCACTCCTACCAGAAATATTATTTTATGGTTCTATATAGCATCTCCTACTTAGCTTGGATTTTCTATCAAGATTATGAGAAATATTTTCTTGAAGCCATGGGAAGCAAAAAGAAATCATTCGATTTCCCTTTACGTGAAAAAGTGATCTTTTGGGTAAGTAAAATTATTCACATCAGTATTTTCATCGTTATCCCAGTTTTAGTGGTAGGATGGTTACCAACATTAGTTGGGTTACTAATTTCAGGTATCGCTTGTGGTATCTGTTTAGCAACCGTATTCCAGCTTGCGCACGTCGTAACTGAAACAGAATTTGTTGCCATAGAAGAAACTGCAGACCCAACAAAAATGGAAAATGAGTGGATGATTCACCAATTGAGCTCTACAGCTAATTTTGCTACAAAAAATAAATTTCTAACTTGGATTCTAGGTGGTTTAAATTATCAGGTTGAACATCATTTATTCCCTAAGATAAGTCACATCCACTATCCCGCGATTAATAAATTGGTCAGAGAAACCTGTCTGGAGTTCAATGTTAAATATCTTGAATACAAAACATTCAATTCAGCATTCAAATCACATGTGAGTGTGATTCAGTCCATGTCAAGATAGATATAACATTAAAAAATATAGAAAGGCTAAGCAGTTGATGTTTAGCCTTTTTTTATACCTACTTAATGGCTTTCTTACAATCCCATTACTGCGCGCTTGTTCTCTTAAAAATTGCATCATTCCGAAAGGATTGCATTACGTTCCGACCTTAAAATTTCCACGATAATAATACATCTCTCTCTTCTTTACAAGAGAAGTCTAAATCTCCTATCACATTATCCCAATAATCATACACAGATCTCTTTAAGGTTATCGATCATAACTGATATATACCAAATAAAATAAGAGTAGGTTACTACGTATTTTTTAGATTATATAGCATAAGCGGAATGATTTAGAGATCTAAATACTAAAAAAGTGAAGGGCAACAAGTAGTAGAGATAAAAGCGAGAAAATAAAAAGCCGTTGCAATAAATTGCAACGGCTTTGAAGAAGTATAATTATGTTTTGTTTTTGTAGTCGTTTAGAATGTGAATTTCACAGAAGCATTCCATGTACGTCCCCATCCCATTAACACATAGTTAGAGGTATCAATACCTTTCCAATATGTAGCATCCGCCTTAGATTCAAAATTCGAAGTCGCTTCAGAAATATAAAGTTTATCCAAAACATTGTTCATATTAACACGGAAACTGATTGCATTCTTATCACTCAATACCACTTTGTAAGATACCCCAGCATCTAACAAATCGTAATTTGGCAACTTCATCGTAGGTCTATTAGCAGGCAATGCGCCGTACAATCTTTCGTATCGTCTATAATCAGCATCTACAGAGAAGTTTTTAATAATAAAAACTTTCGCTCCAGCACCAAATGATGTTTGTGCCGCATCTCCAACTTTTACACCAGTTAAATCTCTCTTCGTAATTTCTAATTCTACACGATCTTCATTACGTACGATTGTATTAGATTCACCATCATAGATCCATTTACCTACTGATGCGAAACCTTTCAACTGTAAGAAAGAGAACGGACGCGTTAGCAATTCCAATTCCACTCCCTGATGATCTTGTTTTACACCATAATTGGTGTTATAAATTAAGCTACCAACCTGTACTTTGTCTGCACCATACTTATCAACGTCTTTTTGAGCAGCCGTATAAGAACTAGCAGTTGTACGATTAGCCCAAGTAGTTTTGTATGCATTCACGCTAACATCAAAGAATCTTGAGTTATATTTATAACCAAGCTCTAAGCCCAGGATTTCTTCATTAACTGCAAATGGGTTAACATCATTCTTATAGTTCATGAAGATATTATTTTGGTATGGCTGACGAGAATAATAACCAGCATTACCAAATAAAGTATGTCCACCTAATGTATAACTTAAACCTCCTTTAACATTATAGCCAAAGTTGTTTACATTCTCTGATTTACCTTCACCTATTTTGTATAAGAATACATCATTACGGCTATTGTGTTGCTGAGATACAGATCCTTGCGCAAATGCAGTAAAACCATCTTTCGCATATTCAATCTGTCCAAATAATCCCGCGTAACGAATAATTTGTTCATAATCCCAAGCTAAGCGATCTTTAGAATCTGTAGGTTTATCAGACCATGTTTTCCAAGGGTTTGTCGAATACTCATTAGACGTAACGGTCAAACCCGGTAAATTCACGTTACCACTGTGAGCAATACTTGGAGCCCCTAACAAATCAGTAACCTGTCTGTAGTGTTCACCTTTATAGTCACGTAAATCAAAACCTATATTAAAGTTTATGTTATCATTTAATTTACGGTTATAGTTCGATACTACTCCATACCATTGGTGGTTATTAACGTCAGCAGCTAAATAGGGAACTTTTTCTTTAGAAGCATCATTACGTTTAGATTGACCGCCACCGCGAGCCATAGAAGCGTAAACAACAGTTGATAATGATGATTTATCATCAATAGTCCAATCCCAGTTTAAGTTAGCTACCGGTTTATGATAGTAATTTTTACGAGGATTAGTTTCTACACCATTGATAGTAGTCATATTATCGTTATACTTTCTTCCATTATCCAAGAAATTTTTCAATGCAGAAGTATAACCCTGGTTATGCCATTGTGGAGCACCTGTAACCATTAGGTTCAAATTGTGCTTCTCATTCAATTTATAACCAACAGATAAGAAATAGTTTTGACCAGCACCTTCAGTACCTTTCATATAACCATTACCTTTCCAGTCTGTAATCATAGCAGAAACAGCAAAACCATTTTTCATTAGCCCAGTATTATAAGCCAATGTTGACTTACGTAACATATCGTTACCGATCGTACGTTTGAAAAATCCGCCTTGGGTCATATCTGTAGATTTAGTGACAAAGTTTGTTGTACCTCCTACAGAAGAGATCGCTAATTTTGAAGAACCTAAACCTCGTTGGATTTGAACTAAAGAAGCGATATCCGTCAAACCATTCCAGTTAGACCAGAATACACGACCGTTGTCCATACCATTGATCGGTTGACCATTTAATAAGAAAGCTGTGTTAGATTGATCGAAACCACGAGTTGTCATCGAAGACTCCCCAAAACCACGTGCTTGACTTGTCACATATACAGAAGGCGTATTTACTAAAGTTGCTGTAATATCCTGACCTCCCACTTTTTCTTCAATTTCTAAACGAGAAATGGTAGAAACAGCAATCGGAGTTTTACGATCTTCCGCGATATCAATTAAACCACGACCTACAACAACAACTTCTCCTAAATTTGTTTCAGATGATTCTGCAAAAACAGGATCTAATTGTAGTGCTTCACCGGCTTTCAAGAAGACATTATCGTAAACAACTGGTTTTTGACCGATGTAGGTAACTTCAATTTTGTAAGGTCCGCCCTCTTGAAGATTTGCGATGTTAAAACGTCCATTCGAATCTGCCGATCCGCTGAAGGTGGCTCCGCTTGACTGATGCGTAATTTTTATAGTTGCACCTGTCGTTGTTTGTCCAGTAGATTGTTTTACAATCCCTGTAACACTGCTTGTTGTTGTTTGTGCATGGATAGTTCCATAACTCCCGACAGCAAGAGCAAAAAAAAGTAGAGACTTTTTCATGTAAGATGTGTTTGATATAGTTTTGATGCTGCAAAAGTAAAACTCCCATATCTATTTAACTAATTTTAACATGAAATGAATATGTTAAAACATCTTTTTTGACACCTAAAATTTTGATAAAATAGCATTAAACAAATAAATATATTTTAAAGTCATAAAAACACAAGGATATATTTTGAATATTTAATCACAAAAACTAGTCTAAATTACCACATTGGCAATTCTAGTCAGAATAAAACTTTGTCCTTTTTGAATAAATGAAAGTCAGGCCTTCTTAAAGAAGATTTTACAGCAGTAGCATGGGAATGCCAAACATGAAGATCAAGGTTATTTTAAATAAAAGAGGTGATGCCCCCTTAATTAAAATCGATCTAAAGTAAATATATACAAACTTTATTAAAATAGCAATAGAGAAAACAAAAAAAAGGCTTAAAATTAAATTTAAGCCTTTTCTTATTTTTGATACAATATCCTATTTTTTAGGAATTTCTTTTAAAATTTGTTTCACAAATTCCCAATATTTCTGAACAGAAGAAATAGATACCCGCTCTGCCGGAGAGTGCGCACCCAAAATAGTTGGTCCAAAGGAAATCATATCCATTTCAGGATAATTTGTTCCCAAAATACCACATTCCAGTCCAGCATGGCACGCAACCACCTTTGGCTCCTCTTCATGCTGTTCAATATAAATACGTTTCAAAACTTCTAAAATTTCAGAATCAGCATTTGGTGTCCATCCAGGGTAAGATCCTGAAAATACAACATCAAATCCAGCTATTGAAAAACCAGCTTCCAAAGATTGGGCTAAATCTATTTTAGAACTTTCAACAGATGATCGTGTCAAGCATTTAATACTCATTTTTCCATCGCCAACACTCACTTTAGCAATATTATTAGAGGTTTCCACAAGATCTTCAAAGTCTGCGCTCACACGGTAAACACCATTATGTGCCGCATAGATTGCATTGATCAACAACTCCTGATCTTGAGCAGAAAGAACAGCAGCAGGAACAGTAGTCAATTTTTCAATTGATATTGTCAATCCACCATCTACTGTTTTAAACTCAGTTTTAATAGCCTCAATAAGAGGAGCTAAATCTGACGCAAAATTATCCTCATGTTCAGAAGAAACAATTACCGTTGCAGTAGACTCACGCGGGATTGCATTCCGAAGACTTCCACCATTTAGAGTTGCAAGCTGTAAACCAAACTCATCATAAGATTTATACAAAAGGCGGTTCATGATTTTATTCGCATTCCCCAAACCTTTATGAATCTCAATTCCTGAGTGACCGCCATTAAGGCCCTTGACAACAATTTCAAAAGCAACAGCTCCAGAAGGACTAGCCTCCTCTTGATAAGACTTAGTAGCTGTTACATCAATTCCACCTGCACACCCGATATCAAGTTCATCATCCTCCTCCGTATCCAGGTTTAATAAAATATCTCCAGTCAATACACCACCTTGCAACCCCATTGCTCCAGTCATACCCGTTTCTTCATCAATCGTAAACAAGGCTTCGATTGCAGGATGCTCCAGTTCTTGGGAAGCTAAAATGGTCATAATTGTAGCAACGCCAATTCCATTATCTGCACCTAAAGTCGTGCCTTTTGCCTTTACCCAATCACCATCCACAAACATATCGATCCCCTGCGTATCAAAATCAAAAATAGTATCGTTATTTTTTTGATGAACCATATCCAAGTGGGATTGCAGGACGACCGTTTTACGGTCTTCCATACCAGCAGTTGCCGCTTTTTTAATCAGGACATTCCCAACATGATCTTCAGTAACCTCAAGACCCAAGCTTTTACCAAAATCTATCATAAATGCGATAACACGTTCTTCTTTCTTCGAAGCACGTGGAACTGCATTCAATGCAGAAAAATTCGCCCATAGCTCTTGAGGAGCTAAGGTATCTAAATTATTATTTGCCATAATTTTTTCTATTTCAACAACAAAGTTAGTTTTTTTGAAGTAATTTCGGCCCATGGACAATAAGAATCTAACGAATCAATATTATCGTGAATCTGGAAAAGAGCTTTTCGAGAAACGACTCCATGCAAAAATGCAGTTAAAGAAATTTAATGATGCCGAACCAAAATCTTTCAAAGAAAGACAGATCATCATTAAAAATCTACTTAACACGAAATCCAACCGTTTTTTTATTGAACCCCCTTTTTATTGCGACTATGGTTTTAACATTTCTATAGACGACAATTTTTTCGCCAATTATAACTGCACTCTGCTAGATGCTGCTCCGATTACAATTGGTAAAAATGTCTTATTCGGCCCGAATGTTTCATTATTTACGTCCACTCATGCGATCCATCCTGAAGACCGCGCAAAAGGATGGCAATGTTCTAAACCGATCAACATAGCAGACAATGTCTGGTTAGGAGGCAATGTTATTGTTAATCCAGGCATAGAGATCGGTGAAAACAGTATTGTTGGTTCCGGCTCCGTGGTCACCAAAAACATACCGGCCAATGTCATCGCCGCAGGAAACCCATGTCAGATCATTCGGCCAATTACGGAAGCAGACAGACTGGATCTGACAAAAGCAGGCTCAGAATAATCAAACTTAAGTCAAGATTGATTGCGTAACAGTAATATTTTTCCGATTAAGTTTAAAACTATTTAAGTTTATTACTTGTTTAAGAAATTAAGCCTGAAGTATAGATATGATTACAACAACGAAGCGCGCTTCTCTTTCCTTTTTTATCTTGCCCCTCCTATTATTGGTTATCACTATTGCACGACCTCTTTATGCACAACAATATATACAGGAATATCGAGATACCGTAAACAAATTTAAACCTTTAAATGAAAAATATAACACCGATACGGTCATCAGCAACACTCAGGTCACTCCTTATTCAAATAACTCTGTAATGCAAAGTTATGTAAATAAGAGCTATCAGATTCCAAACTACCAGGATACCATCAATCACAACCCTCGGAAACACTTTGCAAGAGCGGCGACCGAATGGTTCATGTTTCAGGCATTACCAGCTTCTTTCAACTACTTCATCAGAAAAGATCCCTACTCGCACATCACATTAAACAACTGGTTCAAACATCTTAAACCAAGTGCATGGGCATGGGACGACAATGCATTTGCTACAAATCAAATTGCCCACCCTTATCACGGTCAACTGTATTTTAATGCATTCAGATCCAACAACTATAGCTTTCTTCAATCCTCCCTTGCCACTTTAGCAGGAAGCTTTATCTGGGAAACTGCAGGAGAGACACAGGCCCCTTCAATCAATGATTTAGTAAACACAACCTATGGCGGCATTATATTGGGGGAAATCACACACCGTATTTCACAAAATGTACTGTCCAGACCAACCAGTTCCTTAGCCGAGCGGCAAGGAAAAGAAGTATTAGCTTTTTTCATTAATCCAGTCAACGGGCTAAATCGTTTATTGGATGGCCGTTGGGGAAGAGTCGTAAAAGGAGCTGTTATTGATTCTTCTAAAGTCAAAGCCGAGGTCGATTTTGGTTTCCGCCGTTTTGATACAAAAGACCTAGACATTATCACAAAAGGAAAAACAGATTATTTTGTTCGGTTAAGCTTGATCTATACCAATGACAACATTGAAAACAAAAAACCGTTTGATGATTTCTATGTCAATCTGGAGGTTGGCGGAGACGACAGCTCATTTGTCAACACCGTAAACGTATATGCGTCACTCTACGGAAAACGCATTATCAAAAATCTTCCGGGTAGACATCTCGGCGTCCTCTCTGCAAATTATGACTTCTATCATAATGAAGCCTTCTTCTACGGAGCACAAAGTATGAATTACAACGTCATATCAAACTTTAGTTTAGGAGGCAAGAATCGCTTAACAACAACTATAGGTGGTGGTCCTGTCATACTGGCAGCAGTTCCTGATCCCTACCTCCTCTTTGGAGAAAGCCGTAATTACAATTACGGACCAGGTGTCGATGTCCGCGGTTCAGGAGAAATCAGTGTGCTGAACAGATTTAAATTCGGAGCACAATACCATGGTGGTTATTTTGTTACCTTAAGTGGCAATGAATCCCATTATTTTTTACATACAGCATCGATTAGTGGCAGTCTACGCCTATTGAAAAACTTCTCTTTAAACATGAATTCTGGTTATTTTAGATTAGAAGGTAATTTCAAAGACTATCCTGATATCAACAAAAGCTACCCATTTGCACGTTTCTCATTGGGATACAATGTTTTATTTTAACAAAAAAACACATGAAGATCTTATACCTCATTTCTGTCCCCTTTGTCCTCATGAGCTGTACAGCATCATCCAATCAAAATAAATCTCAGGATAAGCCCGAACAGTTGCATGTGGTTGATGGTTATAATCAGAAATTGATAGATCCCCAGGGTAAAACCATTAAAGACAGATTCCTCCCCCCGGTTGGCTACGAAAGAGAAAACTACAAAAAAAATGAATTTGGTTATTTCTTACAGCAACTCCCTCTCAAACCTATTGAGTCACTTGTGACTTATTATAATGGAAGAACAAAAGATAGAAGAGACATCTACGCAAGTGTAATCGATCTGCCCATAGGAAAAAGAGACCTACATCAATGTGCAGATGCTGTCATGCGGTTGCGAGCTGACTATTTATACCAAAATAAGAAATACAAAGATATTCATTTCAATTTTCTGTCCGATGGTAAACCTCGTTATTATGAACAATTTGCCGCTGGAGATTACACCTATCCAAAATACTGGAAATACCTAGAGAATATTTTTGCTTATGCCAATACAAGCTCCCTTCACGATGAACTGACAACTGTCAAATCCATGGATGATGTCCAAATAGGTGATACCTTCGTCCAAAAAGGAAATCCGATTGGACATGCTATTATTATTGTCGATATAGCCGTAAACCCTAAAAATGGTCAGAAACTGGTTTTAATGGCTCAAAGTTATATGCCTGCACAGGAATTGCAGATTATCAATAATCCCGTTAACAAATCTTTAAGCCCTTGGTACGTCTTATCTGGTGATGTAATCAGAACACCTGAATGGAAATTCTACCCCCAAAACTTAAAAACTTGGAATTAGCACATCGTTACGTTCGCGGCAAATAGCGCTTTAGATGCGATACGACTTCACTCAACCTAATCACTTTATATACCAGTTTGATGTCTGCTCTGATTAAATAAACCGATTTCCATGCGAACATATTCAAGTTCTTTCTTGAAAAAGTGCTCTCCCTTAATATGCATTCCTAGTTTTTCATAGAAAGGAACAGCTGCTATCCGTGCATCACAAAAAAGCGAAACACCATTCCATAGCCGACAAAAGTCAACAACAGATTTGAATAGTGCAGTACCTATACCATTTCCCTGAAACTGAGGAAGAACCGCAAATTTTCGAAACTGATAGTGCCCCTCTTCTATCTTAAACACAGAGATTACCCCTATCAGCTCCCCTGCTATGGTCGCCGCAAAGTGCGTCCCGTCAAAATCCGCATCAATCATCACATCCTTTAACGAGCCTTCCGGATACAGTACTTGCTGACGTAATTTCCAGGTCCTCGTTGCAATAACCTGTTCAATATATAAGCTATCTATTTCCATACTATCCTTACTGAAGAATTTAATTCCAAAACTTCGTACATGCACATCCCCTTAAAAATTCAGATACAAGGTAGGAAATTTAAAAACCCTTTAAAAATATTGATCGCATCGTAAGCTACAAAATCCGAGTAACCTCCTTTATTTCTGATATCATAAATAAAATAATTTGCTATAAATTATCGCAACCGACATAGGCGACTAATAATATTAGTATATTTACTAAAATTAACAGCATTATGTCAGATCGTATAGTTCAAAAACTTAATATTTTAGCCGATGCCGCCAAATACGACGTAAGTTGCAGTTCGAGCGGAAGTAATCGAGCTAATAAAAATAAAGGAATCGGAAATGCCAATCAAGGCGGCATCTGTCATTCTTATACCGAAGATGGACGTTGTGTTTCCTTGTTGAAGATCTTGTTAACCAATCATTGCATTTATGATTGTGCTTACTGCGTATCACGAAAGAGCAATGATATCGAACGGGCGGCATTCACCGTACAGGAAGTCGTCGATCTGACGATCAACTTTTATCGGAGGAACTACATAGAAGGACTATTTTTAAGCTCAGGTATATTTAAAAATGCCGATTATACGATGGAAAGATTAGTGTCCATCGCTAAAAAATTACGTTTGGAACATAAATTCAATGGCTATATCCACCTAAAAACCATTCCTGGAGCAAGCGATGAGCTCGTCCATGAAGCTGGATTGTATGCCGACCGTTTGAGTATCAATCTCGAGATACCAACAAAAGAAGGACTCAAACTTTTAGCGCCCGATAAAAGCCGGGAAGATATGATCATTCCTATGCGCTATCTAAAAAATGAAATTATCAGAACAAATGAGGAAAGAAAGATCATCAAATCTACACCGACATTCGCTCCAGCAGGACAAAGTACACAAATGATTATTGGCGCTTCCGGCGAATCAGATAAACATATCATCCAAACAGCACAGCATTTTTATAAAAATTATCATTTAAAACGTGTCTACTATTCCGGCTACGTACCCATCTCCTACGACAAGCGCTTGCCCGAAATTGGCACTGCAGTTCCTATGGTACGCGAAAACAGACTGTATCAGTCCGATTGGCTCATGCGGTTCTACGGCTTCAGGGCAGACGAGATTGTCAATGACAACCATCCCTTGCTAGATCTCGATATCGATCCAAAACTCAGCTGGGCATTACGCAATCAACATGCCTTCCCTGTCGATATCAATAAAGCAGATTATCATTTTATTTTGCGGGTACCAGGTATTGGTGTACAGTCTGCTAAAAAGATCATTCTGGCTCGACGCTTCGGTCCATTACGCCTCGAAAACCTGCAAAAGCTAGGAGTAGCCACCAATCGGGCAAAGTATTTTATTACTTGTCTCGGTTTTCAACAACTCTATGCGGACAAGCCCGGATACCATATCAAACAATATATTCTGGCACAATCCAGCAGTAAGTACATTAAAAACGACAGTCAACAATTAACCCTTTTCTAAGATGTTAAAAACACTGAACTACGATGGTACCTGGTCAGGACTAATGACATGTGTCTTTTGCTCCTTTGAGTACAAATGGCAGGTCGGCGCTATACAGCAACATGCTTCATCTAGCCAAACGGGCCTCTTTACTGCTCCAGAATTGATCAGCACAGATAATGAAAAAGCCAGACGCGTACTCCTCGGTCTTGAAAAGAAAATAGGTCTTCAGGGGATCCAAGAACTTTATTATGTCCATCTTTCAGAAATCAAAGATCGAGAACTTTTGATATTGCGAAGTATTATTTACTATTTTAGATCAGAATCCAAAGCCAATCAAAACTATGGCCATGACGATATCTTACAGATAAAAAAAATTGTTCGCTCTGTTTCCAGAGAAAGACACCGGGTAAAAGCATTTGTCAGATTTCAAAAAATGAAAGATGGTTTATATTTTGCTAATCTAGAACCTGATTTTAATGTCCTACCGCTAATTGTGAAGTTTTTCAAAGAACGCTATGCAGACCAAAAATGGCTTATCTATGATCTGAAGCGAAAATATGGTATCTACTATGATTTAATGGAAGTAACAGAAGTTAAATTCAGCGATACTTTAGCTAAAAATCAAATCGAAATTCACTTAGACGAAGAAGAATCACGCTACAGTGATCTCTGGAAAAACTACTTTGAATCAGTCAATATCAAGGAACGAAAAAACACAAAACTACATGTTCAGAGTCTACCAAAACGTTATTGGAAATATTTAAATGAAAAAAATTTGTTATAAAAATCTTATTTTTAAAAAACCAAAGGCAGAAATTAGCTGTTTATTAAATTAAAAAGAGATGACTATAAAAAACATTGAAAACGAAAAGAAGGGTCAAATAATCGCAGAAATCGATGGTAAAGAAGCTGGTTTGATGGAATATACCTGGGCTGGAGAAGACAAATTCATTATTGATCATACCGAAGTACACCCGGAATTTAACGGCAATGGTGTCGGCAAAAAGATGGTACTCGAAGCAGTTGATTATGCCCGCAAAAAAAATGCGAAGATCATGCCCCTTTGCCCTTTTGCAAAATCTGTATTTGATAAAACTGAAGCATTTCAAGATGTATTGTTTTAAAACCTGCTTTCAGGTTTCAAGACAGTTCTGGTTATAAAGTTAGAAATATCGAACTGAAGGTAATCAAATGCGAAAAGTGCCTATACCTTGATAACCGAATCTGGCAGTGTATGAGCAAGAGCCAGAATAAAAATTCAGCGATCATAAACGATAAAGGAACAATAGTATAAAACATAAAAATGCGCTTTTGAATAAATCAAAAGCGCATTTTTTATATGATTATAGCGTTTTTAGATTAAACTACAATATTGATAATCTTCCCTTTAACAAAAATAAGCTTTTTCAATGCTTTACCGTCCATATAGCGCTGTACATCCTCATTGGCCAGAACAACTTCTTCAACAGCTTTTGCGTCTAGATCCAATGCCAACAATAAGTTCATTTTCATCTTACCGTTTATCGATACCGGATATGCAAATTCCGATTCCACTAAATAATCAGCAATAAATGTCGGATAAGTCGCATACGAGATCGATCCAGCTTCTTTACCCAATAACGACCACAGCTCTTCCGAAATATGCGGTGCATAAGGCTGAAGTACAACAACCAGCTGTTCTAAAATAGCACGTTTATTACATTTAAGATCAGTAAGCTCATTCACACAGATCATAAAAGCTGAAACCGACGTATTGAATGAAAAACGTTCAATATCATCCTCCGCCTTTTTTATAATCTTATGCAAAGCTTTATATTCCGCTTTTGTAGGTTCCACATCCGATACATTAAAGTTACCTTCAGCATCATGGAACAAACGCCATACTTTCTTTAAGAATTTGTAAACACCTTCAATACCATTCGTATTCCAAGGTTTTGCCTGTTCCAACGGACCCAAAAACATTTCATACAAACGTAGTGTATCTGCACCATAAGCTTCGATAATATCATCAGGATTGACAACATTGAACTTTGATTTAGACATTTTCTCCACTTCCGTTCCGCAGACATATTTACCGTCTTCCAAAATAAATTCAGCAGCGGCATAATCTGGTCTCGACGCTTTAAATTTCTCCAGATTCAGCACATCGTTAACCACAATATTAACATCTACGTGTAATGGAATCGTGTTGTACTGATCTTTCAAACCATAAGAAACATACGTATCTGTTGCTTTTCCTTCATCGCCTAATAAGCGGTATACAAAATTAGAACGTCCCTGGATCATCCCTTGATTGATCAGTTTTTTGAAAGGCTCTTCCTCATTGTGGAAACCTAAATCTTTCAAAAATTTATTCCAGAAGCGTGAGTATAGCAAGTGACCTGTAGCATGCTCAGAACCACCGATATATAAATCAACAGCTTTCCAGTAATCTACCGCTTCTTTCGAAGCAAAAGCTTCTGTGTTCTGAGGATCCATATAACGGAACCAGTACCAAGAAGATCCGGCCCATCCTGGCATTGTACTCAATTCATACTCGTACTGATCTTCGTATTTCCAGTTTTCCGCACGTCCCAAAGGTGGTTCACCCGTTTCAGTAGGTAAGTATTTGTCCACCTCAGGCAATAACAAAGGAAGCTCTTCTTCCTTTATTAAGTAAGGCAATCCATTTTTGAAATAAACGGGAACCGGTTCACCCCAATAACGCTGGCGACCAAAGATCGCATCACGCATCCGGTAGTTAATTTTAGCTTTTCCTAATTGTAATTCTTCCAACTTTGCAATTACAGCAGCCACACCTTCCTGGTAGTTCAAGCCGTTCATAAAATCAGAGTTGATATATTTACCATCCTTATTTCCATCCGCTTCCTCTTCGATCTGTTGCGAGTCAGAAATCTTGACGATCGGTAGATCAAAATGCTTTGCGAACAGATAATCACGTTGATCGCCCGAAGGAACAGCCATTACAGCACCTGTACCGTAACTAGCCAATACATAATCAGCAATCCAGATCGCAACATCCTCTCCCGTAATCGGGTGTTTGGCATATGAACCTGTAAACGCACCCGACACCGTTTTTGTATCAGACATTCGGTCCAGTTCCGATTTTTTACTTGTTTTATCAATATATGCAGTGACTGCAGCCTGCTGTTCAGCAGTCGTTAATTTTGAAACCAATTCATGCTCCGGAGCCAATACCACAAATGAAACACCAAATATTGTATCGACACGGGTGGTGAATACTTCAATATACGTCTCCAGCTGTGGAACTGGAAATTTCACTAATGCACCCACCGATTTACCGATCCAATTACGTTGCATCTCAACCAAAGGCTCTGGCCAGTCCACAAGCTCCAGACCACGCAACATACGGTCAGCATAGGCAGTGATACGCATCGACCATTGCATCATTTTCTTCTGCTCCACCGGATGACCGCCACGCTCAGAAAAACCATTGATCACCTCGTCATTCGCCAGCACTGTCCCTAATGCTGCGCACCAGTTCACTGTACTTTCACGTAAGTACGCAATACGGTATTTCAACAACTCACGCTGTTGTTTTTCTTCGTCAAAGGCAAGCCATTCCGCTCCTGTAAATGTTAATACATCATCATCAGAAACAGCATTAATTCTCTCTGAACCAGTTTTTTCAAAACGACTAATTAAAGTATCGATTAACTCTGCTTTATCCGAATCATTGTTATACCAAGAATTGAACAGTTGCATGAAAATCCATTGCGACCACTTATAGTAAGAAGGCTCGGAAGTACGTACCTCTCTGCTCCAATCAAAAGAAAAACCAATGTTATCCAATTGTTCACGGTAACGGTTTATATTTGCCTCAGTCGTAATCGCTGGATGTTGTCCCGTCTGAATGGCATACTGCTCTGCAGGTAAACCGAACGAATCATATCCCATAGGATGCAAAACATTAAAACCTTTTAAACGTTTATATCTTGAAAAAATATCCGAAGCGATATAACCAAGTGGATGACCGACGTGCAGTCCAGCTCCAGAAGGATAAGGAAACATGTCTAAAACATAATATTTCGGTTTTTCATGTGTATCCGCAGATTTGAATGTTTCATGATCGGCCCAAAATTTTTGCCACTTTTTTTCTAACGATTTGTGATTGTACTCCATTTTTGTATTGAGGAATTTTGTAAGACTTGCGAAATTACGATTTTAATAGCGAATTGTAAGAAAAGTTTTGTAGTTTAAACAATAAATGATAGTATTGAAAAGTTAATTACAAAGGATATAGCGAATTTTCATACTTCCGCAAGAAAGTTATTACAAGAATAATTCGAATAAATCCCCTCAAATCATTACTTTCGCAAATAAATTTTTATTGCTTATTATGTCAGAATACGAATCAAGCACGCAAAAAAGAAAGACAAAATCAGTTTACGTCTCTACTGTTATCAGTATAGCTCTAGTCCTTTTAGTGACTGGATTGCTAGGTTTATTACTTGTTCACGCAAAGAATCTATCGAAATACGTAAAAGAAAACATCGTACTCAATGTCATCGTTAACGATGGCACCAATGAAGGAGATGTACTTTCACTGCAAAAGGATCTAGAAAAAGATAAGTATGTCCTACGTACAGAATATATTAGCAAAGAATTAGCTGCAAAATCATTGAAAGAAGATTTAGGCGAAGACTTTGTACAGTACTTAGGCCACAACCCACTGCTTCCTTCTATTGACGTATACATGAAAGAAGATTACGCCAATTCGGATAGTATCAAAACCTTTATAGACAAAATATCACGCAACACCCGAATCAAAGAAGTGGTTTACCAAGAATCGCTTATCGATATGGTCAATAAAAATGTACGCATTATCAGTATTGTAGTATTGGCGTTTGCAGCGATCTTATTAGTGATTGCAGTAGCCCTCATCAACAATACCATCCGTCTGGCGATCTATTCACAGCGGTTCCTGATCAAAAGCATGCAATTAATAGGAGCAACCAAAAACTTCATCCGTAAACCATTCATCACCTACGGTATTATTCATGGACTATTGGGCTCGCTTATCGCCATCCTATTATTAATATTCACACTGAAGTTTGCACAGCAGCAGATTCCAGAACTGGTATTTTTAAGAAACTGGTACGAATTTGCCGCGATCTTTATCGTGGTCATCGCAATCGGAATTCTAATTTCTGGCTTAAGTACATACTTTGCCGTAACCAAATATTTAAAAGCAAAATCTAACGATTTATACAGTTAAAAATGGCTCAAATCAAAAAATCTGAAACGACAAACAAAGGTGCTTTTGTTTTCGGAAAATTGAATTATCAATTATTTATTGTTAGTATCATTATCGTTATCATCGGTTTCCTGCTTATGAGCGGTAATACAGATATCTATAGTTTTACTAAAATCACGTTAGCTCCCATCGTCATAGTACTTGGTTTTGCATTGGGTTTTGTAGCCATTCTTTACAAACCAAAATCTAAATAAAAGTAGAATTACACTATGTCCTTATTTGAAGCCATCCTTCTAGCGATTGTAGAAGGATTAACTGAGTATCTTCCGATTTCATCTACAGCCCATATGGGCTTTACTGCAGCCTTAATGGGTATGCAGGAAAGTGAATACCTCAAAATGTTCCAGGTGTCTATCCAATTTGGCGCCATCCTGTCCATCGTAGTTCTCTACTGGAAGAAATTTTTCGACATCAAAAATATCCAGCTGTATTACAAACTAGCTATTGCTGTTATTCCGGCACTGGTTTTAGGAAAACTACTGGACGATAAGATAGAAGCCGTATTAGGCAATCAAATCGCTATTTCAACCGTCTTGGTATTAGGTGGTGTTGTCCTGCTATTTGTTGACAAATGGTTCAAGAATCCAACCATCTTAGATGAAAAACAGATTCCGATTAAGAAAGCATTAATTATAGGTTTTTGGCAATGTCTAGCCATGATGCCAGGTACTTCCCGTTCAGCAGCATCTATTATCGGTGGTTTGACGCAAGGATTAGACCGTAGAGCAGCAGCAGAATTTTCATTCTTCTTAGCAGTTCCGACTATGCTTGCTGTAACAGTTTACTCCGTATTTGTAAAAACATGGGGCGAAGGAACAGCACATGCGCAGAAAGGTTATGAGATGATATTTGCCAGCAATGAAAATATCATCGTCTTTATTGTCGGCAATGTTGTTGCATTTATAGTCGCTATGATCGCAGTTAAATCATTTATTACCGTCTTAACGAAATACGGATTTAAATTCTGGGGATGGTACCGCATTATTATTGGTATTGCTTTATTAGTATTCTTCTGGAATAACTAATACTTTGACGCTACGCTTACTTTTACCCGCTATGGTGAAAAATAATATGAGTACCTTTGCAAAAAAATACAAAATCAGCTTGACTTTGTTTTACTAAAATCTTCTTTTAACGAGATTCAGCAAATAAAACAAAATCAATGATCTAGTGCAATTGAACTAATGAATGGAAAATAACGAGAAAGATCAAATAGAAAAGGTATTTTCATTTGCCGAAGGACAAATGTTACTGATAGATAAGCCACTGACCTGGACTAGCTTTGATGTGGTGGGGAAAATTCGTAACTCCATTAAACCATTAAAGATAAAAGTAGGCCATGCAGGTACATTAGACCCGCTAGCTACCGGTTTACTAATTGTATGTACAGGTAAATTCACAAAAAAAATAGACAGCTATCAAGCTGAAGATAAAGAATACACAGGAACCATCACCTTAGGTGGTACTACCCCTTCTTACGACCTGGAAACAGAAGTTGATGAAACCTTTCCGATCGATCATATCTCGGAACAGATGATCCACGATGCAGCGAAAACCTTCGAAGGAGATATCGACCAATATCCACCAGCACATTCAGCAATCAAGATAAACGGAGAACGTATTTATGAAAAGGCTCGCCGTGGCGAAACAGTCGAGTTAAAAACACGTAAAGTCTCCATTAACAGCTTTATCATCGAAAAAATAGAAATGCCGGTCGTTCATTTCAGAGTATCATGCAGCAAAGGAACATATATTCGTTCCCTGGCGTACGATTTCGGAAAAGCGCTTAGCAGTGGTGCACATTTAAGTTCACTAAGAAGAACGAAAAGTGGCGATTACCAAGTTGAAAATGCTTGGAACCTAGAAGAATTAATTCAAAAAATAAAGGCTCACAAAGAAATTAGTATCACAGAACCTCAATTGTAACGATTGATTTCTATTGATTAATTTCTCGAAAAATATTTCATTAAATGAAAATTTATAGAAGTTTAGATGATTTTAAAGCATTGGAAAATGCAGTTGTTACCATCGGTACATTTGATGGTGTCCATATCGGTCATCAAAAAATATTAACTCATCTAAAAGAATGCGCTAAAAAAATTAACGGTGAGACCGTATTGTTAACCTTCTACCCTCACCCTAGATTAATTATCAATCCGGATGATGACAGTTTACGTCTTATTAATGATATAGAAGAAAAAGTGAGCCGACTATCTGAATTGGATATCGACCATTTAATCATCACACCGTTTTCACGCGATTTCTCAAACCAGACACCTGAAGAATACATCAGCAATGTACTGGTCGGAAAACTCGGCACAAAGAAAATAGTGATCGGATACGATCATCATTTCGGGAAAGATAGAAGTGGAAGCTTAAAAGATCTGCAACAGTATGCTGATATTTTTGACTACTCGGTGGAACAAATCCCCGAACAGGACATCAACGACGTTGCAGTATCGTCAACACGTATACGCCTTGCACTGATTACCGGTGATATCAAGACCGCAAACCTTTACTTGGGCTATCCGTTTGAATTAACAGGAACAGTGATCCGCGGGGACCAAATCGGCCGTACAATCGGTTTTCCCACTGCCAACCTACAGGTCCACGAACAGCACAAATTAATTCCTGCATACGGTATCTATGCTGTTGAAGTTCATATTTTCGATCATTTACAAAATATTACCACAGGCGAATACGTAGAAATACAGCCAATCAAAATTGCTAAAGGAATGGGCTACATTGGTACCCGACCAACAGTAGATGGAATGAACAGAAGCATTGAAATAAGCTTATTTGATTTCAATGATGATATATACGGGAAGACATTACGCGTAAAATTCCTACATTTCATCCGTCATGACGAACGTTTTGACTCGTTACAGGAAATGAAAGATCAGATCCAGGAAGATGAAAAACAGATCCGAGCATTACTTTTTTAAAAAGTTACTTAACTAATAAGTGAGATGGCTAGAAGACTCAGAAGTTAAAAAAATTCTAACCCTCTTAACTAAAATAATAGAAAAGCCCTTACAGTAATCTGTAAGGGCTTTTCTATTTTAATCTCGATCTTTCCTATACAAATAAGAACTACCAGATCACAATTCTATCCGTTTTAGGGACAAATAATTTATCACCTTCCTTCGTACCGAATGCCTCATGAAAACCATCCAAATTGATGATCGGCGCAAAAGCACGATATTGAGCCGGCGAATGCGGATCTGTTTTCACTTGGTTCACAACAAACTCATCCGTTGTTTTAGTTCTCCAGATCGTAGCCCACGATAAAAAGAAACGTTGTTCTTGTGTATATCCATCGATCAGACCTGGGTTACCTTTATCTTTCAGGTACATTTTCAAGGCATCGAAAGCAACAGAAGAACCACCTAAGTCACCTATATTTTCACCCAAAGTAAAACGGCCATTCACCTTCACACCCGGTACCGGTTCATAAGCTTCAAACTGTTTTACCAATGCATCAGCAGAAGCTTCAAACTTCGTCTTATCCTCTTCGGTCCACCAGTTGTTCAAATTACCGTTTCCATCATATTTAGCTCCTTGATCATCAAAACCATGAGACAGCTCATGACCAATAACCGCACCGATACCACCGAAGTTAACTGCTGCATCTGCCTTATAATCATAGAATGGAGGCTGTAAGATCGCTGCAGGGAATACAATTTCATTAAACAAAGGACTGTAATAAGCATTGACAGTTTGTGGTGTCATACCCCATTCCGATTTGTCAACAGGTTTACCTTGCTTATCCAAATTCTTTGCAAAAGCCCATTTACGCTCGCTCAGGATATTATCAAATAAAGAAGTACCCACATTTAACGTAGTGTAATCTTTCCATTTATCTGGGTAACCGATCTTCACATTAAATTTCGAAAGTTTCTCTAAAGCCTTTACTTTCGTATCGGCCGACATCCACTTCAGATCATTGATATGCTGCTGGAAAGATTTGATCAGGTAACCGACCAATTCCTCTGCCTGCTCTTTTGCTTGTGGCGGGAAATTCTCTTTCACGTAAAGTTTACCCAAAAGCTCACCTGCCACACTGTTGACAAATTCAACTCCTCTTTTTTCCAACGCACGTTGTTCTTTTTGACCCTTCAATTTTTTACCCCAAAAATCAAAATTAAGTTGATCCAGGTCCGCTGTTAAATATGCCGCAGCATCATTCATCACGTTAAATTTCAAGACCTCCTTAATCGCTTCTAGGTTTTCAGGCTTCAATACCTTGTCTAGGTTCTGATAATAAGCCAGTTCTGAAACAATCACTGTATCCGCCTTAAAACCCGTATCTTTCAGATATTTGGCAATATCAATGTTTTTGACCATTTTCTTCAGATCAGCAACAGCAACCGGATTATAACGCTTTTCAGCATCACGGGACTGCTCCACTGTTTTCAGGTTTTTAGCCAATTCTTTTTCAAAAGCAACAATCTTCGGACCCTTTAAGTCACGCGTACGCTGACCGACTTTACTATAAAGCGCCGAGATAAAATTAGAATAATCACCTAAAGTTTCCGTATTCTTAGCATCTACAACCTGGTAGTAAGAACGCCCCAGACTTAAACTTGCAGCACCTAAATAAACCGTATTGACGTTACTATTTTTTAAGTGTGCATAGACATAAGCACCGAAAAAAGGATTGCCACCGATTGGCGTCACCTCAACCAGATAATTGTACAGACCGTTAAAATCCTTGATCGCATCGATTTTATCCAGATAAGGTTTAATTGGAGTTACGCCCAATTGGTTACGTTTATCAAAATCAATATAAGAGCGATATAAATCACCGATCTTTTGACCGTCAGAACCTTTTGCAAAAGTGGTACTTAAAGATTCTTTCAAGATCTTCAACGTCGCAATGTCTGTGTTTTCACGAAGCTCGTCAAAAGATCCCCATCGCGCTTTATCCGAAGGTATCGACACTGTCTTCATCCATTGACCATTTACAAAATTGTAAAAGTCATCCTGAGGACGAACACTCTTATCCATAAAGGCTGTATTGATTGCCGGCTGCTGCTGTGCAAAGAGCATTCCTCCGCACATCAGTAAAGCGGCAAGAACTGAATGTTTTTTCATATTACCGTTTATTTGTTTTAATTTGATGACAAACTTAATAAAAGTTAGTATTATGTTTACAAGGTCGAACATTTAATTTCAGTATGCAAATCGAAATAGCTGGAAAAAACTATCAAATCATTACAACTGATTCCAAAGAAATCCGCTTGGAGCAACATCCGGGCCTTGCGCGCATTTTTGCTCCCGTCGACTTTGAAATCAGCACCTTAGAACAGTTTATTAAAAATAACAAGAATAGCCAAACAGTTTCTGAAGAAGTCGAGTATCAAGAACATCCGGTTCGTCTCTTTCAACAAAACTATTTACTCAAACTCATCAAGAATAGCACCTCGAACAAAATTCTGGTTAAAAACAGAACCATTACCTTGTACTGTACAGGGACAACTTATCAAAAACAGCTCCAGAACTGGCAGAAACAATTTATACTCCAGCAGCTAGCAGACGAAATCGGCTATTGGGAAGAAAAATTAAATGTGCTGGTGGGTAAGATCAAACTTAGGGCATTACCAAAGAGTCTCTACAGCCTGCAGGCAGAACATAACATTACTTTTAGCACATCGGTCACGTGCTTATCGGTCTCGGAACTCCATTACCTGGCCTTTAAAGCCATTGCTTCACAGATTTCATTAGATCCGAAGATCAGAACAACATATTTTCCAGACGAACAGCAGCTCGAACATCAACTAGCTTATACACTAAAAACATGTCAACAATCACATTAAACATACCGGTTACAGATACAGCATTACAGAAAATCAAGCAAAATTTCACCTTATTGCTCGATCAGATCACAGCCGAAGACCGCAAACAGCTGCAGGAAGCGGTATTCGACAGCCTATCCGACAAAGATGGCGCACCGCAGATCGGCGATCTTAGCGTCTCGAGTTTCACTTTCAACGATATCGAAAAGAAAGGTAGATTTCGAATCAGCTTCAACATCGACCGCCAATTTTGCTGCAGTGATACGATCTCCTGCCAGTCCGATTACGTTGATTTCGATTTCTCCTATACATCTGGGAACATCGTTGCTACAGGCAATTTTATGAATTGGGATATAGACAATTAAGATGGAAATACCGAGCCGATTCAAAACAAATACATCCTCCTTTCATCATTATTGGACCGCAGGTGCCGGAGTAGAACTGTTAAAAAAACTGCCAAAGCAGCCCGACCTTCGGGAAGCAAACAAGTTGGTGCCCTACCTCTTCAACTGCGATGAACCGGCAGACGAATTGGTCAGAAAGCTCCATCAGCAAGTTGGTTTTGGCAAGGGACAGCAATTACTACGTGCGTATTTAGTTGCTCCGGAAAATGTCGATGAGCCCTATAGAGAAGCACTTGACACTTTTTTCTCCTCGATTGAGAGTTCAGCGTCCTGGTTAAACTGGGAACTGCTGGAAAGTGGCATCGCAGTAAGTCAGCGCGCAGGATTAAGTGGTCTGATCGTCTTGCGCGACTACTGCCTCATGGGTGGTTACGAATCTGCAGCAATCAATAAACCACTTATCTATACCGGTGCACTAAAAAAAGGAGCCGTGAAGCGCCTGGCAGATACAGTAGACTTTTGGGTAGACATCATGGAAAATGGAGCTTTAAAAAGCGGGCAGATCGGTTATCAAAAAGTAATGGAAACCCGCATGATCCATGCTTTCTCACGGATCAATATTCTGGCGAAGACGGATTGGGACAAAAATGAATGGGGCCTACCGCTCAATCAGTGGGACATGCTTGCCACCAACCTGGGATTTTCGTTGGTCTTTATCGTCGGGTTACAGCGCATGAAATTTCACATCCTTCCAGAAGAAATAACAGCAGTACTTCACCTCTGGAAATATATCGGTTACTTATTAGGTATCCCCTTGCAACTACTTCCTGACACGGAACAACAGGCTATTGAAGCGCTCTACTACTGGACCATGACACAAAAAGAAGGCGATGCCGATTCCAGGTTATTGGCCCAGGCCCTACAGGAAGAGCCTATAGTCGCGTATTATCCGGAATCAGCGCTGGGACGTAAAATGATGCGCGAAATTCATCTTTATTATAACCATTTTCTCCTAGGCAGCTATTCCTGTAGACTTTTAGGCCTCGACACCACCAGAATTGGTGCCATAGCCTATCTCAATGTTTTAAAAAACAAAATCCGTAATAACAAGTCCAGACTTACCCAACAACGTCAGCTTCTCATCAATAAAGGAAGAGCCGAGCAATTGGAAGTCAAGAGAATCTACTTAACCTACAATAACCGGGAGAACAACAAGCAACACTAACACTATTTCGCTAAAGCAATACCATTTGCTTTTAGCATCGTTTTAAATTTCGGACTGCGAATATAGCTATTGAATGCATGGCTTTCCATACCCGAGAAGTCTGTTTTATCAAAGCAGGTATACTGCTTCACCAGCTCATTGTACACATTATCTTTATAGCCCAGGTCGGTCGGATTAAATTTATCGGCAAAAAAACCGAAAAACTTCTTCAGCATCTTATCTGTATTATTGATTGTAATATGCATTTTTTTCACCTGTGGACTTATCGTGCAGAAGGAGTCATTGCCTGCCTCCTGCGATTTAAAATCAGCTAATCCGATTGCCGGAGCTAGCATAATACAGGTAATCCGGTTTTTATTCTCCAAGAGTTCTTTCGCGTTTTCCACATCAACATTATGAATTTCCTTGATGTCTTTTACAAACTTCTCATTGAAATGCGGTTCCGCCAATGCACTCAGTACCACAGAAGCACCTCGACTGTGTGAAATGATATAGACATCTTTATTTGAAATCGTATTCAGCACACGCCTTAAACCAAACTCACCGGCCATCTGACTAAACGAAGTCGCGGTAAACCAGATTTTTGCCCCGGCAAAAGGATTGCTCGTCCATAGCCCGTCCCAATAAAAACGCACAATCTCATCATCCTTAGCATTGACCTTAATAAGCTTCTGGATATAACCGTAACTCTCATTTACTTCTTCATTGTTTGCATTAAAGCCGTGAACAAACACAAAAACACGCTTCTTCGTTTTCACACGCTCTTTAAATTCCCTTAGTTTTTTCACTTCAAATCCAGTCAGCTCATCCGTGATACCTTTGTCTGCCGCGATTTTCATTAAAGAGTAAGCATCTCTTTTTCCATTACTAGGTGGGCTGCCGTACGTCTTACGCCAGTTATCAGGATAAAAATTCCCGTTTTGATCCACAAAAGAATTGGAAATATTGGGTTTATCAAATGAATTCGGCTTCTGTGAAAGAGGCACATTGTGCATAATCCCACAGGACGATATAAATACAAGTATTATTAAGTAACGTAAGTTTGAAATCATATACATTAAAAATAGCAGAAATTATTGATACAACCTCATCATTATAAAATTGTTTTACTGCCATTCAATATATAGTCGATAAATGAAAAATTTAACTCTTACTATTCCGCGAGCACCCTGTATCTTTAATCCATCCATGTAAATCTCGGCACTATGTTTGGTAATGAAATCATTCAGAAAAGGGGCATCGATACAATAATGTACCTTTTCTCAACAGTAAAAATCTTAATGAGCCCTGTTTTATGAAGCATTTGTACATTAAAAACATTTTAATATATAGTTTTTTCGTTTCCTTTTTGTTTATTTCTTGCCAACAAGGACAATCAAAAAATGATCCGGAAGAAAAGAAAAAGGAGAAAACAAAAGATTCAATCGATGCGATTAGAAAGAAAGAAGAAGAAATTGCGAAGGCCAAACCAAAAACAGCGGCAGATATTGAAATCACCAAAGAACTCCAGTACACTAAGTATACATTAGAAGACACTTATCCCTATAAAGATACAGTAAGGCAATTTCAATGGGATAAAATAAAAGAAAAACTGGCTTTTGTTGAAAATTTCCAGAACGGCAACGCTATTTATGGTGTGCTGCAAAACTATCAGAATTCAAATGGTGAGGCACCTACTATTCCACATTTCAAAAGAGATTCCTATAAACGTGTTGCTGACTCCCTAGGAACAGAACGCTACCAAGCGAGTCCCTTATATCGTGAAGGCGAAACCAAATTACCTTCCATTTATGGTAGAGATGGCTGGCTGGTTAAACTGCAGAGTAGCGATACGTTACAACGTGTCAAAGTGGAAGGTGTTTCCTTCGAAGGAACTTGGGAAGTACCAAAAAGATACCTCAAAACAATAGGCGATTCTGTCAGATTTGACAAAGTAATCGTCGTGGATGTTACAAACCAAAATATTTGTACACTGGATAAAACAGAAAAAGGATGGGCAGTAAGAAGCATGAATCCAGCCACTACAGGCCGTCACAAGCCTCCTCATGCACAGGAAACTCCTACTGGAATCTTTGTTTTACAGGAGCATAAATCCAAGATGTTTTATTTCAAAGATGGCACAAAATCTATCGAAGGTTACGCCCCATTTGCAAGCCGTTTTACGGCCGGAGCGTACGTACACGGCGTTCCTGTCAATAATCCGAACGGTAAAGTGATCGAATACAGCTGGAGCTTAGGCACCATCCCGAGGTCACATATGTGTGTCAGAAATGCGTCATCACATGCACAATTTGTTTATAAACGGTCAAAAGACTTCCAGACTTTGGTAATAGTTATTGATTAACGATAATTAAGATACTGATTAACAATTTTTTACACTTTTTAACTATCTTTAGTTCTTAAATTTGCTATCGAAAAACAAATAAGGGATAAAGTATGGAGAAATTAGTGTTCATTTTATTTATGGGTTTGTATGCAGCGTTGTTCACAGAATCTAAAAATGTAGTACCGACAGAAATTCATAAAAAAGAAATTACAGTTAAAAAGAAAATATCAAAAGTAGATGCACTCTACGAAAGCATGAATCTCAAAGATGTAGTCAATTATAAAGCATTTAAAGAAGCGATGGAAGGCTATAGATTACTTCCCGCCAAAAACAAAGATGTATTATCAATCATTGACTTCACTTTACCATCTACCGAAAAAAGGCTTGTCGTCCTAGACCTTAAAAACGAAAAAGTCCTTTTTCATTCGCTCGTTTCACACGGTAAAAATAGCGGTAGTAATTACGCTACTTCTTTTTCAAACACGCCGGAGTCATTCCAGAGCTCATTGGGCTTTTATGTAACGGAGAATACTTATCAAGGTTCAAATGGTTACTCTTTGGTTTTAAATGGACTGGAAGAGGGCTTTAATGATAGAGCCAAATCAAGAGCTGTAGTGATTCATGGCGCAGATTATGCAAATCCACGCATCGTAAGTTCATTGGGACGCTTAGGACGAAGCTACGGCTGTCCTGCGCTGCCTAGAGAGTTAGCGAAGCCTATTATCAATACCATTAAAGATGGATCATTACTATTCATCTATGCCGACAACCAGGAGTATATAGCCAAATCAAAAGTGCTGAATCACCGGGATGATCTTACCGCCTACTATGAGAAAGATATGGCCGGAGATAAATTCGGAAAAATGAATTAAACATAAAAAAATCCCTCAACACTTGTTGAGGGATTTTTTTATTCCTTTTATTTCTCTTTATCCCAGAACTCCGCATTCTTAATCCCCAGTTCCTTGGCACTGAATGTTGGATTCATATCCCCTCTTTTACGCTTCACTTTATAATCCTGCCATACCTTGAGCGCTGTTTTACTCATCAGTAAGATCGCGATCAGATTGACATAAGCCATCAGCCCTACACCGATATCACCGATTGCCCAGGCAATCTCCGCTGTTTTCACAGAACCATAGTATACCGCCGCAAGAAATACAATACGCAATATCCAGGTAACCGCCGGACTTACCTTATTGGAAAAGATATACGATAAGTTGGTTTCCGCATAGTAGTAATAAGCCATAACCGTCGTAAATGCAAAGAAAAACAAAGCGATGGCCACAAAGCCATTTCCGATCAATGGAAAATGATGCGACACCGCCGCCTGTGTAAAGGCCGTGTAATTGACCCCTGGTATATGCTCCGATATAAAACCGACCAGTTGACCGGCTCCATCAAATTGCCCCACATTATACTGATTGGTAAATAAAATCATAAGTCCTGTTGCTGTACAAACGAATATTGTATCCACATACACCGAAAAAGCCTGTACCAAACCCTGCTGTGCAGGATGACTAACATCCGCTGCGGCCGCAGCATGCGGTGCGGTGCCCTGTCCGGCCTCATTACTGTAGATGCCACGCTTGACACCCCAGGCAATCGCCATGCCCACAACGCCGCCAAAAGTGGCATTCAGGCTAAATGCAGAACTGAAGATAAGACCAAACACATCCAGAATCTGTGTATAATTTAAAGCGATGATCACTAAAGCCATTAAAATATACGCTCCCGCCATAAACGGCACCACTAGTTCAGCCACTCGGCCAATACGCTGTACACCGCCGAAAATAATAACAGCCAACAAAACCACCACTCCAATCCCCGTATAAGCGACAGGTATTTCAAACGCATTGTGCATCGAAGATGCAATAGCATTACTTTGCACGCCGGGAAGTAAAAAGCCTGTACTTGCAATGGTTATTAAGGCAAACAGAACCGCATACCACTTCACACCCAGACATTTTTCAATATAATAGGCAGGACCACCTTTAAACTCATCTCCGACCTGCTGTTTGAACACCTGTGCCAGCGTAGACTCCACGAAAGCAGATGCAGCACCTAGGAAAGCAATCGCCCACATCCAGAAAATTGCACCCGGACCTCCCATATAGATCGCCGTGGCCACTCCGATGATATTTCCTGTGCCCACGCGGCCCGAAATTGCCAATGCAAAGGCCTGAAAAGATGATATACCCTCGTCCGACTGCTTTTTCTGAAACAGCAATCGCAGCATATCTTTAATATAGGTCAACTGCAGAAATCCAGTCCGTACAGAAAAATACAGACCCGTCAACAGACACAGATAAATAAAAACATCACTCCACACCAGCTCCGATGCGATTTTTACAAAATTTTCAAAATTATTATCTACCATAATCTAAGCTTTTACAAATAATTGGTGTACACATCCTAATAACAAGCCCTGAAAATATAAATTTTTATTCAGGATGGCACAAAAAATAAAGCAGAAAATACAAAAAGCCAGATTAATCTTGATTAATCTGGCTTTGACCATAAAAAATATAAATCTGGACGCTATCGGCTAATGCACGATAATATCCAGCAGATAGAAAACTGCAAAAATAACAGATGCGATACCATTGGTCGTCATAAAAGCGCGATCTACGCGGCTAAGATCGGTTGGACTCACAATCCGGTGCTGATAGATTAGCAAACTGCCATAAAAAACAACACCCAGATAATAGAACCATCCCACCTCCATATACAGAACCGGCAAGACCACAAATATAAACGAACATACATGCAGGATCTCGGAAAAACGTAGCGCTCCTTTAGTACCCAACAATACTGGAATGGAATTCAGCTTATGCTCACGGTCAAACGCCTCATCCTGCAGAGCATAGATAATATCAAAACCGCTCACCCAGCACAATACGGCAAGGCCGTAAAGTACAGGAACAATATGAAACTGACCCGTTACCACAAGATATGCACCCACCGGAGCAAGCCCCAAACCTAGACCGAGCACCAGATGACATAAAGCCGTAATACGCTTAGTATAAGAATAAAAGAGCACGACAAATAAAGCAATAGGTGACAACATAAAGCATAAACTGTTGATAAAGTAAGTCGCAACGACAAAAAACACACAGTTTATGATTGTAAATAACAATGCCCCTCTAGCAGAAATCCGCCCCGCAGGTATATCGCGCATCGCTGTCCGCGGATTCAAAATATCGATATCACGGTCCAGGTAACGGTTAAAGGCCATAGCCGCATTACGTGCGGTCACCATACACACCAGCATTAATACGAGTAACTTCCAGTCAAAAGTATGATTCGTGGTATGTAAAGCCAGGAAAAAGCCAATAAAAGCAAAAGGCAATGCAAAAATACTGTGCGCAAACAGTACGAGGGACAGATACTTCTTCATGGACTACTCCTCTTCACCACCGTGACGATAACGATCTGGATCCACATCACCATATTTATCTTCATCCCCTTCTTCATACCCGACTTCATCACTAGGAGCCGTTAAATCAGGCATAACAAAACGGGTATTGATATCCCCGATCGTCTCTAAAATAGCATCACAGCCCGACTTCACTTCAGCAGAAGTTAGGAAACACTTTGGAATTTCCTCAAACCACTCCGCTAATGCTTTTCTAAATTTAGACATATTCACATCAGACTTCACATTAGACTGCTTATCAGCTTTCGTGAATACTAACATAAAAGGTAAACCCCGCTCACCTAACCAGTAACAGAATTCAAGATCTATTTTTTGAGGCTCATGACGGCTATCGATCAAAACAAATATACACTGCAAATTATCGCGATGCGTCAAATAACGGCGAATAAATTTCTCCCACGCTTCACGGTTGGACTTCGATGTTTTTGCAAAACCATAACCCGGTAAATCCACTAGAAACCAATCGTCATTGATGATAAAATGGTTGATCAGTTGCGTCTTACCCGGTTTTTGAGAAGTTTTAGCTAAACCTTTCTTACCAACCATAGCATTGATCAGTGATGATTTACCCACATTGGAACGACCAATAAAAGCATACTCAGGGAGTTTGCCTTCTGGCAATTTATCAACTCGTGTATTACTACAGATGAATTCGGCTTTTTTAATTTGCATCTTGCAAAGGTAGCATAAAACTATCCTTTTGACAAATTGAACTCCGATCCGTTTCATTATTTAAAAACAAAAATGGAGGCAAAAGTGTAACGTTTCACAGATCAGCTTTACTAATGATAAAAATATGCTGGTAAACATGGCCATCTAACGCGCATCGGTACAAATAAATACCGAAATAAAGCAGGAGAGCATTTTGCTATAACACATTAAAACACCAGGGATACCATGCCAGATAACCGATTTAAAAAAATACATTAAACACATATGACTAACCAAAATAATACATGCTTTTAGAAATCAAAAATGTTGTAAAAGACTATGCCAGTCATAGAGCGCTGGACCATGTCTCCCTCAGTATTCCCAAAGGAAAAATATTCGGACTTTTAGGACCCAATGGGGCCGGTAAAACTTCCCTGATTCGGATCATCAACCAGATCACAGGACCGGACTCGGGCGAAATACTATTCGATGGAGAGCCATTAGCACCCAAACATATCGAACGAATTGGCTACCTCCCAGAGGAAAGAGGCCTTTACAAGAAGATGAAAATAGGAGAACAAATGCTTTATTTAGCACAACTTAAAGGACTGAGTAAGAAAGAATCAAATGATCGAATAAATCATTGGTTTGAGAAGCTTGACATTTTGTCATGGTGGGATAAAAAGGTTGAGGACCTCAGTAAAGGTATGCAACAGAAAGTACAATTTGTTGCGACCGTACTCCACGAACCTGATCTTATTATCTTGGATGAGCCCTTCTCCGGATTTGACCCTGTAAACGCCAGTTTAATCAAAGATGAAATCCTCGAATTGAACCGAAAAGGGGCTACAATCATCTTTTCGACGCATAGAATGGAGTCCGTCGAAGAACTTTGCGACCACATTGCACTTATTAACCGCTCCCAAAAGATCCTTGACGGCAATATTCATGACATCAAAAACAACTATAAAAATCAGACCTACAAAATCGAATTACAGGCCGTTAATGATGAAAAATCAATACGTATAGAAAATCTATACCAATTAAAAAATATTGAACAATCTGAAAACAAAATAATTATAACCATTAAGTTAAACCAAGACATTAGCATCAATCAAGTTCTAACAAAGCTCTTACCTCTGGCCGAAATCCATCAAGTATTAGAAATAGTACCCTCTATCAATGATATTTTCATCGAGCAAGTGACCCTATCCAACAACGCTAAAAAAGAAACCGACCATGCATAAGATACTACTCATTATTCAGCGCGAATACTTCTCCCGTGTCAAAAAGAAATCATTCTTATTGATGACTTTTCTAGTCCCATTATTTTTCATTGCGCTTTACGGAGGGATATTTTATCTGACCAAGAAAAGTTTCAAAGACGCCCATGCACATGTATATATTCTGGATCAGCAGGGCAGTTTTGCACAGCAGCTGAAAAGCGACCCTAACATTACTTTTACAGTCAGCGACCGCTCATTGCAGGATCTTAAAAAGCAGATTAAAGATGATGAGCAGAACAGCTCCATCCTGGTCATTCCGAAAGAAATTTATCAGCAGACTACCATCGAGCTGATTTCAGCAGATAAAGCCAATATCACGATCCAGAATGCAATAGCAAGACAACTTGAAGGCATCATCCGCATCGGCGAATACAAGAAGCTAGGTATCGACCCAGAGCTGTTACAATCGGTGCAGCCTCATATCAGCGTCAATGCCAAAGAGCTAACAGAAGGTGGCGAGGAGAAAAACAGTAACACAGGTATTGCTATGGGTATCGGTGTAGGTTTGGCCGTATTGGTTTACTTATCACTGTTTCTTTATGGTGTACAGGTGATGCGTGGTGTAATTGAAGAAAAGAGCAATCGCATTATCGAAGTTATCATCTCATCGGTCAAACCTTTCCAGCTTATGATGGGCAAGATCATCGGTATCGGAATGGTCGGACTCACCCAGTTCCTACTCTGGATCATCTTGACCGGAGGCCTGGTTTTTGGAGCCACCAAACTGATCAATAAAGAAACCGTAGAACAGGCTGCAATGCAACAAGGAGGTCCCGGCATGAACACGGTCAGTCAGACACCGGCTTCAGGTCTTGGATTTGGCATTTTACAACATCTGGAATCAGTCAATGTCACCGAAATTATCGTTTGCTTCTTTCTGTTCTTCCTATCCGGTTATTTACTTTACAGCGCCATCTTTGCTGCAGTAGGATCGGCAGTGGATAGTGAAACAGAAGCCAACCAATTTACCATGCCCATTACCATGCCTTTGCTATTGACCTATGTCTTGTCGTTTGGAGTCATTATTAACGATCCTAACGGCCCCATTGCAACATGGCTAAGCTTTATACCTTTCACCTCCCCTATTGCCATGCTGGTCCGCATTCCGTTCGGTGTACCCACCTGGCAGATTGCTGTATCGCTGGCATTGTTGGTAAGCACCTTTCTACTGGTCACCTGGTTAGCAGCCAAAATATACCGTGTAGGTATCCTCATCTACGGAAAAAAGGCAAACTGGAAAGAAATCATCAAATGGATGAGGTACTAAACCCTTTTAAACGTAACAAAAACAGCTCTTTATTAATCCTAAAGAGCTGTTTTTAGTTTTAATTACCGTAAAACAAACATTTTAATATTAGGGACGATTTTTCACAATGTGCAGTGAAACCCAAAAAAAATATATCAGACGCATCTTGCTACACAGGTTACATCAATACTGTTTAATCAAATATAAATCTCGCCTTTCATATAAAGTACCGCATTTCCTGCCAGCTCTACCCTGTCGCCCAGCAGACGGCAGTAGACTTCACCCGTACGTTCTGAAAGCTGAAATGCCCTCAATTCAGTTTTATTGAGTTGTCCTGCCCAATAAGGCGTCAGCGTCGTATGTGCCGAGCCACAGACAGGATCTTCATTAACACCGACTACAGGTCCAAAAAAGCGGGAAACAAAATCATGGTTTTCTCCCCTCGCCGTTACGATAAATCCCCTTGCAGCCATACCAATCATCAAAGGTAGATTGGGTTTTAAAGCCTCAATATCATTTTGCTTCTCGAAAACCAGCATATAATCAGTCTTTCCGCGATAAGCTGCAATCGGTTTTTTATCCGTTACTGCCAGCAGTGCATCGGTCAATTCAGTTTCCGAAAATTGGTCTGCAGGAAAATTGAGCACAAATTTATCCTGCTGTACGCTTACGGGAAGTTTGCCACTTCTTGGCGAATAAAAATTAATCGTTTCCTTTACTTGCTTTTCACAATGGGCCAAAACGTAGGCAGTGGCAAGAGTTGCATGACCACAAAGATCTACTTCCGATGCAGGTGTAAACCAACGGATTTCATAACCATCACCTTTAGGCACATAAAAAGCGGTTTCAGATAGATTATTTTCTGCGGCGATCTTTAATAAAATATCGTCCGCCAGCCACTCCGTTAAGGGACAAACGGCCGCAGGGTTTCCTTTGAATACCATATCCGTAAAAGCATCTACCTGATAAATTGTTAATTTCATATTCTTATTCCTTTTAAACAAAGTTATCATATAAGTCTTAATGGATACAGATACAGCATCACGATTTTTATAGGATACAGCACAAAGCACAGTTAATGCAATTAAGCAAAGCAGAACCCTAAAATCTTACCCTCATTTCCCCTTCAAATCTTAATTCTTCGCTGCACTGTTCCAAAAATCATCTTCCACTTCAATTCTTTCTGAAAACAGCCAGACTTCTTTTATTTTGTCATCTTCGATCCGCAATAGATCAACACCTTTCATCGCAAGTGTTCCCTCACCTTTTGCTGCTTTGAAATGAATTGAAGCTGCCACAAGATTTCCATTATCACTTGTATATTCAATATCATCAATAGCAAAGGTACCGTTGCTCCATTGCATAAAGTTCCCCAAATGAGCAAACACCGCTGCTTTTCCAGTATACGTTCCAGATTGAATACCTTTTCCCGGCTGATGCCATACAATATCATCTGCAAATAAACTTCCGACTGTATCAAAGTCTCCTGTTGCCACCGCATTAAAATACGACTGCACTATTTTTACGTTTTTTGACATCCTATTTAATTTTATAAGTAAGTAAATTATATGACAAATTTCTACATTTGCAGTACAATAGTCAAGTACCTACCTAAAAGTAGGGTACTTACGTTAATGTAATAATTACTGATTTACAGCACAATGAATATAAATATAAATATTTCTGACGAAAACTGTCCCCTAAGGAAAACACTTGAAATCATTGGCGGAAAATGGACCATGCTCATTATTTTCCAGATTAACGAACGCACCATCCGTTACGGCGAACTGAAGCGCTGTATTGTCGGAATCAGTGAAAAAATGCTGATCAGCCAATTGAAGTTTTTATGCGATAAAGATATTGTCCATAAAAAGTCCTTTGCCGAAATCCCGCCAAAAGTCGAATATACCTTGACCGAAAAAGGAAAAGAATTGCTACCCATTATTCAGACCATCATCCAGTACGGACTCAAGCATGACCTATAAAAATTTCGGTGATGCAATAATAAAACAATTGGAAATCAACGATCGTGAATTAGCCGTTTTTATTTGGCAGTAAGTAGTTACAATAAGAATAAAAAAAGACAGCATAAATCCTAATATTTTACCTTAGTTGATACAAGAGTAACATAATCGTAATCTAATGAGTATAAACTTTATGATCAATAAAATGTTATCTTTAAATATGAGCATCGTTAAACCAATTTTACGCATATTTGATTACGATAAAACGAAGGAGTTCTACATAAACTGGCTTGGTTTTAAAATCAATTGGGAACACACTGATCATCCTGACGCGCCAAAATACATGGAAATCACATTAAGAGACATTTCTTTTCACCTCTCAGAACATCATGGTGATGCCAGCCCCGGTTCACATATCTTCATTGATGATTTTAAAGGTCTCCGTGCCTACCACAAAGAACTGAGCGAAAAGAGCTATAAATATAACCACCCTGGCTTAGAAGTGCCCGACTGGAATAAGATGGCCATTACGGTGACTGTTTACGATCCTTTTGGCAACAAAATCACCTTCGTTGAGGAAGAATAATATTTTGGGCAGGTAGCGGAGCTTACCATTTAATAATAGCCCTTCAAGATCTTTATGGTCACTTATTTTTCTCCTACCAAAATATGTTCAAAATATAGGCAAATTGCTTTGCGACAAATAAAACTCCCGTTTACCGGATTTTTTACCGAGCTTTTCAAATTCACAAAAGATTCACCGAATCCTCCCCTCCATTTACCGAGTTTACCCGACTGTTCACCTGATTACCATTCCGACTTTTAGCCCCCTTATATACCTTTGATTCAATCAATTAAATAATTCACAAATCAAAAAAACTTAAAAAGCTAAAAATCATGAAAAATTCACTAAACTCAATCTTTATCGTATTTGCATTAATCGGAGCATTAGTCGCAATGACGAGCATGAGTTTTGCAAAAGGAAAGACTCCGAGAAACACAAATCCCATAACGGTAATTGACAGTTACGTACAGATCGCTGCAGATGGTAATACAGAAGGTATACAGCAATTGTTCTCCGATGACTTCAAATGGACCCAATCATCCAATGCAAAAACAAAAACATACAGCAAATCAGAAGTTGTCAATTTTTTAAAGTCAAGCAAAGGACTAAAGCAGAACTGTAAAACAACCTACACCATCATGGAGAAAAATGAGAACTGTGTTATGGCCAAAGTAGAAATGAAGTATGACAATTTCACAAAAGTAGAATGTATCACCCTATGTAACGTAAATCAAGAATGGAGAATCAATCAAATCATCGAATCTTACAAATAGCAACGAGCCCACGCAACGAAAAAAGGTCTTAAAATTGAATTTTAAGACCTTTCCTATTTTATTTAAATCTGTATAGACTATTTCATTAAGAAGCCACCACCGATCAAATCATTGCCTTCATAGAAAACAGCCGATTGACCAGGAGCAATACCTTTTACATTATGTACAAAGTCGATCTTTACCATGTCCCCCTGTTGTGAGATGGTAGATAGAGCACCAGCATCTTTATAACGCACCTTAGATATCGCTTCCATAGGCTGCTCCAAAGAAGCATATTTAACCAAATTTACATTCCGCACATAAGCGAATGATTTTTCAAGCTCATGTTCTTCACCCAGCACCACGGTATTACTCTCCGGAAGGATCTCGACTACAAACATCGGTTTACCCAATGCGATACCAAGACCTTTACGCTGTCCGATCGTAAAATAAGGATAACCGATATGCTGTCCTACCACAGTACCATCTGTTAGGATAAAGTTACCAGGACCGATCTGTTGATCCAAAGTAGGCACCTTATGTCTTAAGAATGCACGGTAGTCATTATCCGGTACAAAACAAATTTCATAGCTTTCCGCTTTATTAGCAAGCTCCACCTGTCCCATATCCAATGCCATCTGGCGAATTTCTTTTTTCGTGAACGATCCTAATGGAAATTGCGTACGTGCCAAGTTTTCCTGTGCAACACCCCAAAGTACATAAGACTGATCTTTGTTTTCATCCTTACCTTTCGAAATCACGTAACGGTTATTATCGTGAAGACGAATATTGGCATAGTGACCTGTAGCAATAAATTCGCAGTCCAATTTATTGGCGCGTTTCATTAAAGCCTCCCATTTGATATGGGTATTACACAATACACAAGGATTTGGTGTACGGCCGGCAATATATTCATCAACAAAGTTGTCAATAACAAAATCGCCAAACTCATCTCTAATATCCAATATATAATGTGGGAAACCATAATTCACCGCCAAAGAACGTGCATCGTTGATACTATCCAAGCTACAGCATCCGGTCTCCTTAGACGAGCCACCAGAAGCAGCATAGTCCCAAGTCTTCATCGTGATCCCTATGACTTCATATCCTTGTTCATGAAGCATGACAGCCGCGACCGAACTGTCAACACCCCCACTCATAGCAACTAATACTCTTCCTCTTTTACTCATTTTATTTTATTGAAATGCAAAGATAGGCTATTTGAAATTTTTACGTGTTAATTTCTTGTAAATTTTATCTGTATCAAAATCAAGTCTTTCAAAAAAATACATGAAATAAATGGGTGAAAAATTTTAGAATTCGAATTATCGGGGTATATTTGCATCGCATTCAAAGTTAAACGGGGATGCAGGTTAAGGTGCCATAGCTCAGTCGGTAGAGCAAAGGACTGAAAATCCTTGTGTCGCTGGTTCGAATCCAGCTGGCACCACCAGATCTGAAAGTAACAGATTTAAAACAAAAACTTGGAAGGTGCCATAGCTCAGTCGGTAGAGCAAAGGACTGAAAATCCTTGTGTCGCTGGTTCGAATCCAGCTGGCACCACTAAAAAAGTCCATCTCAAACGAGATGGACTTTTTTATTTAAAACCAAAATCATGTATTAGATGAATACTGTTCACTTTTTCAGGCCCCTTTCAATCCATTCAATAAGTTTATCATTCCCCATATAACCACCTAAATTTTTCTCTTCGAGTTGACCATCCTTTCCAAAGATTAAATAGCTAGGAATTGTCTCTATTGAAAATTGTTTATTGATTTTTTTATATTGATTATTATATAAGTAATAGTGTTCGCCACCAATGAAGTCAGCAAATTCCTTCCATTGATTTTGATCAGAACTTTCATTCGTTAGATAGACAAATGCAACATCATCTTCAGAATACTGTTCCTTAACCTTCTTTATTTTACCAGAAGCTTCAATACAGGGTCCGCACCAAGTAGCCCACACATCTACAACCACCACTTTACCTTTGTAGCGAAGTAAGATGTCCTGCAACACAGATTCCTTCAATTGATCATAACTTAAATAGTATTGCTTTGCTCCTTGATTTGTTTTTTTTGCAATCATATCATTATGATAAAGGATATAATTACTGATCTGCTTATTTTTAAAGAATTTAAGTATGTCAAGTCGCTGTGTTTCGGAAAGTGCAGTTCCAATATTAATGTGATCCATGTATGCCCCAGCAATCATTAAGTCGTAAAAAAGACTTTTGCTATCTTTTACCTCAAAATCAAAAATAGCTTTCAGTTTGCTTAGATAGGTTTCTGGATTACTAGTGCGTATATTCGGTAAATTCAACAAGGAATCTTGTCTCACAATTTTATACAAATCGTTCGGAGGAGAAATCAATCGCTCAATATTGGCATGGCTTGATAGATTTAATCCATGATAAAAGGAAATATCTCGTTCAAATGGAATCTTTATTGTGTCCGAATCAGTTTTAACTTCAGTATATGCTCTTAACCCATAATCTCTAAATAAGTAATAATATTTGGTCGCGGCCTCCATATCATACCTAAATTCTTCTTGTCTCATTTCTGACGGTATACTTTTAACCAATGCAGCAATCATACGTTGACTTTCTTTTAGTATGACATTGCGAAATGAGTTTGCATCTTTGCTAGGTTCTATATTTACAAAATAAGGACCTGTGAACAATGCTTCTTTAACCACTTCAGCATATTCTTTTGAAGAAGTAAAAGCCTCTTTAAATATACCTTCATAATCTATTGTAAACTTGGTCGAATCCGTATAATGTATCGTTAAAACATCCGAATGATTGGGCAATAAAACCGATCTACAGTATTCACTATTATAAACAAACCAAAATAGTGATGGCCCAAAAGTATAATAAGACATTAACATAGTCGAATCATTTATTTGTTTAAACTCCAGAGGCTTGTTGCTTACAAACACATTGTAGAATAACGGTGTGGAAATTGGTTTATCCTTTGGATATTTCCCAGAAAACTTTATCGTTAACGAGGTGTAACCACTATTGGTATAATCAGCTGGTTGGCAGTATGCCACAAAAGGCATTACAAAAGTTAACAAAAAAAAACATAGTTTTTTCATCATAATACATTAGGTTGTTCTAATTGAGAAAGACCCATCATGAGGGCCAAAGTCTATTATTGGATTAATTATCCTAATTTAGTGAAAATAATAAATACTACATCACTTTTATTTTTCCTGAACATTTTTTTATTAGTCGAATCCAGCTGGCACCACTAAAAAAGTCCATCTCAAACGAGATGGACTTTTTTATTTATACCCCTACTTCACTTATCACTACATTACTGGTTACTCCGTCACTCTATTAATGAGTACTTTGCAACGGAAGTTTGATAATCCTGATATTATCATGGTAAGCAATCCGCGTAAGCCCCGTCTGTGTTCCATAAACACCCCATTTAATATAACCGATATTACCAATAGTTACATTGCCCGCAAAAGTACGGTAGTTTGTTTTCTCATCGACCAAGGTATAATCATTTTGCCCTGGAAGTTTCATATAAGTCCTCATATACCCTGTAGGTCCATCTGCCCATAATACATCTACCCTGAAATGCATCCATTGATTTACATAAGGACGCAGATCGGGAATAATATTTTTGATAGAAGATGAACCCTCATATCGTAAACGCATCGTATTTCTCGCCGTACGAAACTGGAGTGGAACACCCGATCCAGTTGAACTATTTCCTGATACCTTTAACTGGAAAACATTTGTTTCATAAGTAGGACCCGAAACCCAGGGCGTCCAATCTTTAAGCAAAACACTAAACTCGTAACGACGCTCATCACCCGGAAAAAAACGCACATTCTTTATAGCCACAGCATCACTTTCACTTCTGTAAGCATCATCAGAGTAATATCCCTGATCGCCAAATACAATTTTATGAGCAATGGCATTGGTGGTACCATTTTCGGCAAGATTAACCATATACGCGGCATCAGATGCCGTGGCTTTAGTCGACGTTACTCCCGTAATACCCGAATTAAGCAAGCCATTTTCGTATGTTACATTTAAAATTGTATCATTTTCAATAATGGGCTGTAACTGTACCCCCACTGGCCTCAAATCAATCAGATCTTGGTCGTTTACACCTTTGCTGTTTTTACTGCAGGAAGCAACGAACAATGTGGTGGCAATGAATAGATAGTACTGTCGAGAAATCGATTTCTTTTTCATATATGCTTAAATAGAGTGGTTTATTTGATTTTATCATCTTAAAATTTATGTTTTATCAGGAGATGTAGTATTACAGTACAACATCCAAAGCAAAAATAAAAATTCAACAAAGCGATCCGAAAATTGTTTGATATCATACCTTTTCAAGACCAAAATCCCCTAAAGATTAACGAAATGACAATTTTCCCCTCAGACTTAAAGCTCAATTTTTTATTTAAAAATGCAAATATAGATAATTATTGAATATCAATAAAATGATGGTATTTCTTTTTGAGAAGCTCTATTTGTTACATAAACAATACGGGGGGAAAATGATCTAATTCCCTCATAACAGAGCTCCAGGCATCATTTCTAGGATTGATGTAAAATATTTTTTCCCAACATTAAGAATTTAATACGATCTACTGGTTTTTTCAAAAGAAATATTGTAGCTTTAAGTGTAAGAAAATTAAGTTAAACCAAATTATAGCAGCTATGAACCGAGTATTACTTAAGCTGGAGAGAGCCATACTATATTATGGCATTCCACATTTAAATGAAGAAGAACATGTTAAAGCCGATCAAAACCTTCTTGCTATCATCTTCCAGTTAGAACAAGAATTTGTTCTACGACATGGCAACAAAGAAATATTATTACTAACACGCAAATCATTCAGGCTGTTCTATAGACAGTTATGCAATTTGTTGGATGAGCTCTACCGTTATAAACATAAACAGGCCGATGAAACAATTCTAAAATACTACCAATTCCTGGCCCATATTGAAACCAGCTATAGCAAGGATATGGACCCACAGGCATCGCTTACACAATTTCACCTTCATGTCTTAAAAACAGAAATGATGGAGCAGTTTCCTGCTCTAAAAGCTACTTTAATAGAAAAAGATATTTCCGAATGCTTTCTAATTGAGATTCAGCACGTATTGGAAGATCAGTTCCGTGCGCCCGGACGGAACCTCAGCTATGAACAACAATTATTCTTCATCAAACTTCTAAGGGTACTCAGACACATTGCCCACGATACGTGGGACAGGGATTATAACCATTGTTTTATTAAATTTATGATCAGTATAAATTTCAATCACATCGGTTTTCTCAATCAATGTTTCGATTTGCTGGATAAAACATTAGAAGATATAGCCGACATAGATAAACAACGGAACTATCTGAATGATATCCTGTTCAAATTGAAACAGGTGGCACGCTATTCTACGGTACAATTTGACAGCAAAAGTAATAGTTTATCTAAAAAACTGATCCAATATGTCAAAAAAAAGATCAGCAGCATAGGCGAAATACCCGCATCCCGCAATTACGACAGCGATGAGAACAGGAGTATCTTTAGTAATTTAACCGCGGGAGGACTTACCGTATACCACCACTATTTTCAAAAAGTGAAATTTTCAAAAGGGGAAACTAAAAAACTGGGGGGACAAAACTTTGTAAATCCTATTTATACAGCCAATGGGATAAAGATAACCGAAGCACAGCACCCCAAGTTTGACAACACCAAACTTCATCATGAGATTCGTATTCTGAAAAATAAACTGATGGCTATTATCGATCAGCTCAATAAGGATCTGGACGATTCGGCAACATCCTCTAAAAACAAGCCTAACACAGCCTAGCAACCATTGATTGGCCTACCCCCAAAAAAAGGGTAGGCTAAAATAAACTGCACATCGCCCTATCTCCTTTCAAAAAAAGGACGCTAAATGAATCAAAACCACTTCGGTTCACATTCGTCTATTCGATCTAACCTTTTATATCGCATATCACTGACTGATTCACTCACAATTTTAGTTGTCACAGCGCAACTTGGTTACTCCTTCAATGTTTTCATCCTGGGCAGCCCAATCTCATGTTCTTGTGGGTAAGGAGCTCTAAAAGTCATGCTGACATCTTCTCTCATACGTTCCTGCGCTTCATACTTCTTTTCCTCATCATGTGAGTAACGTGGATCAGGAATAAAAGGCATCTTTGCCATCTTCGTTATGGTTATGGTCGGAAAATGGAAGTCCACTTCTACCGTTCCAAGGAGTAAATAGCATCCGCCCCCTTGAAAAGGATATCGTTCCAGACAGTCCGGAAAATGAGCCGTATCAAAATAATCACCATTGTTGTCCACCCAGGTTCCGAAATACATGATTCCCCTTTTTGTAGGTACATGCTTCCGTGAGATCAGATAAGCAAGCATTTTGACCTCCTTTTTATGATGTTGGATCAGATCTTTAGCCATCACTGTTCCCCTATACTTTGTCTGCAGCAGATCGAAGGGTGTACATGAGACCGGAAAACTTAAAATTTCTATCTCGTCAAAAGCATCCTCAAAGATGTTGCGTTTCAATTCCGGAAATTTAAAATGCTTGACAGGCTCCTCAAATAAGGTTTCAGCGCGACGTCCAGGCTTAAAATCACCGAGCAGCACCCTAGATTTTAACAATAGCTCATTTTTGGGCACACCGCTGAACCGAAAAGCTCCAATAAAGATCAAAATCTGCAAGGTTTCAATACCGATCGGAATACGTTTAATAAAATCTTCCAAAGAGCGATACTCCCCATTTCTGATCCTTTCTTCAGGAATCAACCGGCCAAGTTTCGCTTCCACTTTCTCCAGATGCATAAATCCCAGATAAACCTCATCACCATAGATGGTAGTCTGCTGCTCACTCCTGTTCACGCAAGGATTCAGGATCTTGGCGCCAGACATCCGGGCCTCATGGATGTACACTTCCGTTCTGTAGAAACCACCCATATTATTGATGACAGATACCATAAATTCAAGAGGATAATAGAGTTTGAGGTATAAGCTCTGGTAACTCTCCACGGCATAAGAAGCAGAATGCGCCTTACAGAATGAATATCCAGCAAAAGATTCAATCTGCCGGTAGATTTCTGTACTCAGTTCTTCCGGATGCCCCTGTTGCCTGCAAGATTCAAAAAAATCATCCTTTACTTTTTGAAGCGCCTTACGCGATCTGCCTTTTCCACTCATGGCCCTACGCAATATATCACCATCAGCAGCAGAAACCCCGCCATAATGGAGTGCAATTTTAATCACGTCTTCCTGATAAACCATAATACCATAGGTGTCACCGAGCTGTTCTTCAAATATCGGATGAAAATATTCAAACTGATCTGGATTATTATGCCTAAAAATATATTCCCGCATCATACCACTTTGCGCTACACCGGGACGTATAATCGATGATGCCGCCACCAGCACCTTATAATTATCACATTTCAATCTTCGCAGCAGACCGCGCATCGCAGGACTTTCAATATAAAAACACCCGATCGTTTTCCCCCGGCTTAAAAATTCATTACATAGGGCTTCATCCTTGGAAAGCGTCGTATCCCTAATATTTACTTTAATTCCCCGTTTTTCTTCCAATAATTTCACCGTATCATTGATAGTCCCGAGTCCACGTTGCGACAGAATATCAAATTTATCAAAACCGATATCCTCCGCAACATGCATATCCCACTGCACGATCGGAAAACCTTTGGGAGGCATTTCAAGAACCGTAAAATTGGTAAGCGGTTCTTCAGAGATAATAATCCCACAGGCATGCATGCTGCGCTGATTGGGAAACTTTTCCAATAACTTTCCATACTCCTGCACTTTCTGGACCACCTGATCTTTAAAAACTTTTTCCGGATTTTTGGTCAGTTCATCGAGTTCCTCTTTCGGTAAACCAAATACCTTACCCATCTCACGAATAATGGAACGGTACTTAAATTCGACATTCGTACCACAAAAAGCAACATGGTTTTTTCCATAGCGGTCAAAGATATATTTCAATATCATATCCCGCTCCTGCCAGCTCCAGTCAATATCAAAATCAGGCGGACTTTTTCGGTTTAAATTTAGAAATCGCTCGAAGTAAAGATCCAGTTCCAAAGGACAGATATCCGTTATGCCCAAGCAATATGCAACTATGCTGTTGGCTCCGCTTCCCCTGCCCACATGCATAAAACCCATGCTGTTGCTATAGCGGATGATATCCCAGGTAATGAGAAAATAACCGCTGAAATTTAATTCATTGATCACCTGCAGTTCCTTTTCAACACGCTGTTTCGCTATTGCATGATCCTTGCCATAGCGTCTTTCCAGTCCTGCATAAGCCAGTGCTGTTAATTTATTGATATCGTGCTCCTTTGATCCCTTGTAGTGTCTTTTATTTCTTCGTGTGGTAAACGCAAATTCGAACTGGCATACCGAAAGTATATTTTTGGTATTCGCAATGATTTGCGGATAATGCTGATAAGTCTCCAATAGCGATTGTTCCGACCTCAAGTACTCCGATTTATTGCAAATTTCACTTTTCGGCAATTTCGACAGCAGCATATTGTTGTCAATCGCTCGCAGTATCCGGTGTAGATTAAATTCCTTTTTCGTTGTGAAAGTCACAGGTTGCAGGATCACCATCTTTGCAATCAGCGCCTGATACTCTTTACGGAACAAGCTATTCAGTTCTTCTTCCCGGATGCCGATATATTCATTTTCATGGAGCTGCGCAGGAATATTACTTAAGGGATAGATCACAAAACAGTTCGGAAAATCAGGCTGTGCCGGCAGATCAATCCCATCGCAATTATAGGAAGTCAAAACCCGGTTCACCTCTCCGATACCCTGAAACTCTTTTGCAATGGTAATATAAAGCAGCTCACTTCCTCTGCGAACTTCAATACCAGCAATCGGTTTGATGTTCTTTTCTTCACATTTCTTTTTGAATTCATAGATGCCCGAAATGGTATTGATATCCGTCAGCACAAGCTCCTTTAACCCCAAGACGGCGGCCTGCTCCACGAGCTCCTCTATGGAAAGCGTTCCATAACGAAGACTGTGAAAAGAGTGGCAGTTAAGAAACATAAGACAATTAAGTTGAAAAATTAAAACCTACTGCCCTCCCCACCGCATCACTGCCATAGCGCATTTTGATGGCATCCATTGCCTGATACAGATTGATAAGCTGTGTATTGTCTTCAAATAAATTCATTTGGTAACTTCCGTGCACCAGATCTGTAAACCGAAGTCCCACCAATCGAAGACGCATCCGTCTGGTATAAATTTTATCAAAAAGTTCTAAAGCGATCCTTGTCAGCGTATGATCTGCAGAGGTATAAGTGACACGGCATTGTTTCGTTTCCGTATCAAAATTAGAGTATCTGATCTTGACTACTACGGTGGAAGTTAACCACTTCTCACAGCGCAGCTGGTAAGCCAGCTGTTCGGCCATACCCGAGATGAGGCTTTTCACGACATGAATATCCGTGGTGTCGCTATTAAAAGTTCTTTCCTTGGAAATCGATTTTCTTTCCGAATAAGGCATAACAGGAGTTTCATCAATCCCATTTGCCTTTTTCCATAAATCGACCCCATTTTTCCCGATCATCTGCTGCAGCACCTCAACAGGAATTTCGGACAATGTACCTATTGTACGGATCCCAACTCGTGACAAGAGCTGGAAAGTAGCATTCCCCACCATCGGCATCTTTCTAATGGATAGTGGATTAAGAAAAGAATGAACACCCACTGAAGGTATTTCACGATGACCATGAGGTTTGGATTCGCCTGTGCCGATTTTACTGACCGTTTTATTAACAGATAAAGCATAGCTGATAGGCAAACCTGTTTCCTTTTCAATTTTGGCTCCCAGTTCATTGGTCCACTTATAAGCCCCGAAAAATTTATCCATCCCGGTCAGGTCAAGATAAAACTCATCGATAGAAGCCTTCTCCATTACTGGAGCACTTTCTTCAATCACTTCTGTCACCGTATGGGACATCTTGGAATATAATTCCATATCCCCTTTTACTACCCTGGCCTGAGGACAGAGCCGTAATGCCATCTTCATCGGCATCGCAGACCGCACCCCAAAAGTTCTTGCTTCATAACTACAGGAAGAAACCACTCCCCGATCCCCTCCACCAATAATCAACGGAATATCGTTGAGTTGCGAATTTACCAGCCGCTCACAGGATACAAAAAAGGTATCCAAATCCATATGTACAATCGCTCTATTCATTTCACTAAATTATTTAGTAAAAATGCTAATATTTTTCACATTTATCCTTACATTTGATGTGATTAATATTCACAAAATGTCAACACTATCGATTTTGTCTGATAATATCAGGTACCTCAGGATGCAGATACCCGGACTTACACAAGGAAAAATTGCTGCTGAACTAGCTGTTACAAGAGATTCTTATGCGAAATATGAAATTGGGAAAACCGCACCGCCTCTAGATGTACTCTTAGCGCTATCGCGCTACTTTCAGGTCAGCACCGATCAATTACTCACTGTTGATCTCAGGAAATATAAACTGCAAGAAGTATAGCGCTTAGCGACTCGATTATTCACGCTCCGTACAGATAATAAAAACTTACGATTATAATAATATCTGGTTATAAAATGAGCTTACTCAAGACTAATGCGGTTATATATAATCCAAACCATATATAGCATGTGCCTGTAGGCTTCTTAATCGCGCCGTGAAGGGCTTAGGAGTTTTAGATGCGGCGATGCCAAAACCAAACGCAGGCTGCATCATAAACCAAGGAGCAGCAGTAGTCGCAACTCCGACATTTATACAAACTAAAAATGTAGGTTGGTACAACCAGTCCAGCCCGCAGATCAATAAAAGTAAAAGCGCAAATGAAATACCGATGAGGTAATGTGCCATCCAGCCCAAAGCCCTTTCACCAGTGATTTTTTCAGCATGCACAATGTTTTTATGAGCGAAGACACCCTGTTTAAAATGACCTATCCAACGCCCTACAAGAGCATAATCCAAAGAGGGAATTTTAAAAGCAGTTTTGATAAATAAAGCGTACAAATCCATAAAAATCGTGGCACCAACGCCGATAAATATGGAATAACTGATGTATTGTGATAGGATGTTCATGCGCTTGTTATTTTATAAAATTAATTTCTCTTTAATGATTGGCTGTACCCACTTTTGAGGTTATGATTTCCCTGTGCCATCATTCTAACATTTTAATGATTCAAAGTTAGCATGCTTCAACCGATAATAACTGACACATATCCTTGGGAAAACTGCACAGATCAAAGGAATCGCAACAGAGAACAGCAATAAACATTAACTTTATCAGGTTTAGATAATCACACTATGAATAGGATCGTGTATTAAATTATATCCCATTCAAGTATATTGCCTCTTATCAGGATATTACCCCTCAAGCCTTAAGCGGCATATATAAGTACATTTTTTAACCTGAGTTCAGCGTTTACTGTAAAAAATAACAGAATTTTGTTCACTAATATATACGAGCATGATTAGAAAAATTAACATAACAGATTATCCCACTCTGATAAAAATATGGGAGAGTGCAGTATCAAATACACACGATTTTCTTAAAGAAGAAGATTTCAATTATTATAAAGAACATATCCCAAATTATTTTGAACATGTTAAACTATTTGGATATGATGACAATGGGACTTTAATTGGATTTATGGGGATTTCTGGTGAAAATCTTGAAATGCTATTTATTCACCATAATGCTCGCGGCAAGGGAATCGGAAAAAAGCTGGTGACCCACGGTATAGATCATTTCAAGATCTGCAAAGTGGATGTTAATGAACAAAATTTACAAGCCGTTGGATTTTATACGCATATCGGATTTCAGATACTGAACAGATCCGAAATTGATGGACAAGGCAAAGCATATCCGATTTTGCATATGGGATTATAATCTTGCTTTTAACCCAAACGCCTCATTATTTTAGCGTAGTTTAGCTTGCTATAAGAAAATGAAAAAGACCATGCGGATATGACCGAAGAAATACAACTCAAAAAAATAGATGAACTGATTCAAAATTTAGATTCTGAAACCTTATCCGCTTTAGAAAATATTCGAGAATTAAAAAGATATAAAAAAGGGGAATTTCTCTTACATCAAGATAAACTATGTCGGTATAGTTTCTGGATTGAACAGGGAATTCTACGAAAATTCTATTGGAATGATACGAAGGAAATTACAACCGAGCTTATTTTTGAACATGATATTGCGGTTTCATTTGATAGCTATGTACTTCAAAAACCCAGTAAAGAATTTATTCAAGCCGTCACAGATGTAACCGTTTACCAGACCGAAGCGCAATCATTTCAGATGCTTAAAGCAAAGTTCCCAAAACTGGTTGAACTTGATCTGATGATGACAGAATATTATGCGATGTGGCTCGAAAAAAGGTTATTTGAATTTCGAACACGCAATGCAACTGAGAGATACTTACAGTTACTCCGGCAACAGCCTCACATTATTCTTGAAGTTCCACTTACCTATATTGCTTCTTATTTAGGCATATCCCTGGAAACACTGAGCAGAATCAGATCCAAAATTTGATTATTTGACCTAAGTCAAATGGAATGCAGATTCAATCTTAGAAATTTGAATTTCATTTAAACATTCCATATTATGGGTAACAAAAGTAGAATTATTGGGTTTGATTTAGCTAGAGCATATGCCATTTTTGGAATGTATATTGTCAACTTTAATATGGTGTTTGGGAGTTATAACGACACAAGTCCGGTCGGAAAATTTCTATCGCTTTTCAGTGGAAATTCAAGTACTCTATTTGTCATGCTTGCAGGAATGGGTATAGCTTTGATGACCAATAGACCACATTATACGGACGAGGAGAGGAAAAAACTAAGACATACTGTTTTAAAAAGAGCATTGTTCCTATTCGTTTTAGGATTGTTGCTCAGCATATGGTGGCCAGCAGATATCCTGCATTTCTATGGATTATACCTATTCATTGCCACTTTTCTTTTATTTTTACCCACAAGATATTACCTGATCGCTAGTATTCTATCAATCTTGGTTTTCCATGTGTTCCTGCTTATTATTCCATTCGAAAAAGGATGGAACTTTGATACGCTTGAATATACCGATCTATGGTCGATACCGGGATTTATACGAAACACATTTTACAATGGCTGGAACAGTGTTTTTCCTTGGATAGCCTATTTTACCACCGGAATGTATCTCGGCAGATTAAATTGGACATTATTGATCACCAAAAAAAGGGTATTTCTATTAGGAGCAGCACTTTTTATACCCGTTACCATATTACAGATCTGCGCTCAAAATATTTTTACCAATAAAGAATTGATAGAGATCATTACTGCAGATTACCTTCCTCCCCTTTTACCATTTTTGCTGAGCACAATAGGTTTTGGACTGATGCTGATCGCAGGTTTCATGTATAGCAGTTCGTTTTTCTTAGAAAATAAATTTATCCAAAATTTAGCAACAACTGGACAAATGACCCTCACCCATTACATCGCGCACTTAACCATCGGAATGATTATTTTTTCACTCCTCTCCGGTAAACCCTATGGAGCAAAGATCAATCAAACAGCTTCTGTACCCCCCTTGTGGATATTGACATTCTCTATAGTATATTTTATCTTCAGTTACTATTTCAGCAAAATATGGAAGACAAAATATAAGAATGGCCCCTTGGAAACGCTGATGAGAAAAATATCAAGTTGATACCTGAATGGCGATAATGATTTAGCCTGTATTACAACCACACGGCCAATCCTCTGCAACATGCATTTTCCAGTTTCCGACTTTCATAATGTGGTTAAATAATGTGGCGTTAAATACAGTTTCTCGGCGTAGAATTTCACATTTCGTTCTTGTCTGGCATATTTTGTAACTTGTATCCAATAACTCAAAACAAACTAGGCGTATAAAAATACACCTATTAAAAAAACAATACGATCATGACAGCATACAAAACAGTAAATATAGAAAAGTGGAACCGGAAGGAACACTTTGATGCTTATCGTGATGCGATAAAATGCGGATTCAGTTTGACCGTTAAATTAGATATTTCAGCGGTTATTCCTTTTGTAAAAGAACAGGGATTTAAATTTTATCCTGTGATGATTTATCTGCTATCAAAAGCCGTGAACCAACATCCTGAGTTTAAAATGGCAATGAAAGATGGTGACTTGATTATTTGGGATTCTGTAAACCCGGTTTATACCGTCCTTCATCAGGACACAGAAACTTTTTCTGCACTTTCTGTACCCTATACGGACAGCTTCCAGGATTTTATAGCCAGCTATAACGCGGTCCTTCAAAGAAATGAAAACAACAGGAGCTTCCTCCCTGAAAAAGCTCCCAAAAATCATTTTAATATTTCGGCACTTCCGTGGATTCATTTTGAGAGTTTTAACCTCAATATTGCTGATTTTACGGACTATTTTGCCCCCAGTTTTACTTTTGGAAAATACCAGACGGAAGGAAACAAAATCCTTATGCCATTGGCCATACAAGTGCACCATGCCGTTTGCGATGGCCTACATGTTGCCAAATTGATCAACACCTTACAGGAATTTTGCACGACCATTTAAACACTTAAATAAAGCTAAAAAGATAATGAAATCGATTTTAATTTAGCTCGAAAAACATATGGATATTAGAAAAGCAACACCGGCAGATCTTCCACAGATAAAAATACTTTATTCCCTGCTATTTGAACAGCTGGCAAACTATGAACCTGATTACCTTCAGCCTGCCCTTCAGGATGAAGCTTTTCTTCAGCAAGTAGTTGCCGCAGCAGATAATTTTGTTGCATTCATTTACACTATAGATGGAGAGGCAAAAGGTTTTGCCATTGCAAAATTAGAGGAAAGCCCGCCCTATAATTGTTTTGTTCCGTTAAAATGCATGTATTTAATGGATATTGTGGTTGATCAGAATATGCGCGGAAAAGGAATTGGAAAAGCATTGATTGACCGCATCAAGCAATGGGCAAAAGAGCAGGAAGCAGATTATCTAGAACTAAGTGTACTGGCAAAAAATACCCTAGCAGAGGCATTGTATCTGCGTGAAGGTTTTGAAACCTTTAGTAAATCTATGCGAATGAAAATAAAATAGCAACTTATTGATTTCAATAAAACGCTATCGTTAAATTAAAATATATGGAACGACTTAAAACCCTTAAGAATTTAATATGATAAGAATTGCTGTACAAGATGACTACAGTCATTTAATTGATATCTGGCTGGAAGCTTCAATAAAAGCACATCATTTTATAGATTCATCCTTCTGGATCAATAGCGCTCAAAAGATGAAAGATATTTATTTACCATCCAGTAAAACTTGGATTTTGGAAGATGAATCGAATAGTATTAAAGGTTTTGTATCAGTTGTAGACGATCATATTGCAGCCCTGTTTATAAGTCCTGCTCATCAAGGAGAAGGATACGGTTCTACACTTCTGCAGTTCATAAAGACAAAATGTGATCAGCTTTCGTTAAATGTGTACGCCTTGAATGAACAAGCAATCCATTTTTATCAGAAACACGGTTTTCGGATTATCGAAGAAATGTTGGACGAAAATACAGGCGCAACAGACTGCCGAATGGAATGGATAAAGGCCAAATAATCGGATGATCCAAATAATCTTAAAACAAATTAAAAGAGGATATGGGAACTTTAAAACAAATCGCACAAAAATATGCCCGTCCCAAGAGATTAAATGATTTCATTGCATATGGTGGTGTTGCTGCAGCTATTGAAACCGTTAGTGGAAATATTTACACCGGAATCAGCATAGATACCGCCTGTTCAATGGGATGCTGCGCCGAACACAGTGCCGTAGCAGAAATGCTGAAAAACGGAGAAAGCCAAATCAGATCTATCATAGCCGTAGATGAAAATGGAAATGCCGTTCCCCCCTGTGGCAGATGCAGAGAATTGATCAGTCAGTTAGCTAAAGAAAATCTTCAGACTACAATAGAAGTGAAGAATGGGATATTTAAAACCCTGGGAGAATTATTGCCTTACGATTGGAAAGAAGGTTTAGGACGAGAGTGGTAAAAGGAAAATGAAAAAAATAAGAGAAATTAACTTTACAGAATTTAGTACCATATATCAGCAGCATCTTATAGCAGATTTTCCTGAAGAGGAAGTAAAACCGTTATATGTTATCGAAAATGCGTTCGCGGCTAATAAATATGCCGCTTATCTATTGGAAGAAGATTCGCAGGTAAAAGCTTATGCGACTTTTATGTGGAAAGACAAAAATTTGCAGTTATTAGACTATTTTGCTGTCACCCGAGATAGCGGAAGAGGTCAGGGAATTGGTTCTTTTTTTCTTCAGGAATTGGCACATACTATAAAAGTAAAAGGCTTCATTATAGAATGTGAAGCTCCGGAAAAAGCCAGAGATAAGGAAGAGCAGGAAATAAGAGAAAAACGAATAGCTTTTTATTTAAGAAATGCCGCGCAGATGACTACAGTAACAGCCAATGTTGTAGGTGTCGACTTACGTCTCTTGTATATGCCTATAGAAGCAGGATTGGAAAGTATTAACATTGAAACTGATTTTCTGAGTATTTATCACAACCTGGAGCCTAAAGAGTTCTACCTCAAATCTGTAAAAATCGTATCCTAATAACAAAATATGTATAAGGCTTCCGATATCCAAGAAATTAAAAACCTGCAGGAATTCAAAGAGTTTTACTTCACAGACAATTCATATTTTAACCGCTTTTTAAAAAAACAAACCGGAATAACACCCCTGTAGTTTCGGAAAAACCATAAACATTAAGAATTATAAGAACCATTTATAGCAGCGTAATCCAGCACTTCAAAAGCGCTCTCCTATCATAGGCCAGTTTCTAAAAGATAACTTTTGTTTAAGCAAAATAAAAAATTTAAGGCTATACCTTTAAAAGGTATAGCCTTAAAACACAAAAAGTTGGTAGCGAAGCAAAAGATTAATCTAAAGGCTTATGCGTACTGATCGCCACCCTGTTCCATGCATTGATCGTAATAATCGCCATTATAATCAAACCAACATACTCTTCATTAAACAGCTGAGCAGCCTGCTCATAGGTCTCCTCAGACAATCCATTTTGACTGATCAGCGTGATTTCTTCGGTCATAGCCAAAATAACACGTTCTTCTCTCGAGAATAACTCGGTCTCTCTCCAAGCATTTAATAAAAATATGCGTTGTGCCGTTTCGCCTTGATTCAAAGCATCGCTGGTGTGCATATTGAGGCAAAAGGCACATCCATTTACCTGGGAAGCTCTAATTTTAATAAGTTCCAGATGGGTTTTATCTAATCCTGAATTTTGAACAGCAGTATCTAGTGCTATAATTCTTTTATAAACACCTGCGGTTACAGCGGATAAATCAATACGTTTTTTCATTTTTCAAATCTTTTAAATTATATCATTCCTTAACATCTCACAACAGAACACGTAGTCGTCCAAAAACATTACCTTAAATAAGCATGTAAGTGCACAGCAGAGAGCGAAAATCCATGGTTAAAATAGAGCTTTTGTGCTGTGTGATTATCAAAACCGGTATCCAGAACTACTGCATCCATATGTTGAGACGAAGCCAATTCCCTAACATGCGTTAATAATTGGCTGGCAAATCCGCGGCCTCTATAACTTTCTAACGTACATAGATCATCAATATAAATGATATGTCCACTGTGCAGAGTTGTCATGATACGATAACCAATAAAAGCAATAATTTGCTCTTTTTTAAAAATTCCCTTTAACGTATATTTTTCATGGGCAACCATTTCTGTTATACGATCCGACCATTTGCTTTTGGATAAATGGGGTCTCAGTACCAGAGCAACTTCTAAGCACTGTTGCATTTCTAGCGCTGACTGAATAGTTTTAATCTCATACGTATGTTCTATTTTTTTGTAAAATTAAAACACATTTTGAAGAACTAAATAGACCAGATTTCTAATAAAGGACAGCCCAGATCCAAATTATCTGATACTTTTTTTCAAGATTGCACAAGCTTCCATTTGCTCTTTTTCATCTAATGAAGCAAAGCCCATTCGAAGTCCGTTTGTTGCAAATAATTCATTTTTATAAAACAGACCATTGTCAATAAAAAGCCCATTTTTTGAAGCATTATCGGATAATTTTACTAGATCGATCGCTTCATCAAAAACGGACCATACCGCAAGTCCTCCCTCCGGAACTTTAAATTCAATTTCATTCGCAAAATGAACCTTGAGCAGTTCGCAGAACATATCCCTTCGAGCCTTATAGATCTTCAATGCTTTTCTATAAAATCTATTCATCTCCCCTTCCTTAAATAACGAAGCAAAAGCTTCCTCCAAAATCGTATCGCCTTGCCTATCGATAAGCTCTCTTAAGACCGTAGCGGCACGAATAAAACTGGATGGCCCAGTCATAAATCCAATACGTAGTGCAGGAGCAAAAGTTTTAGTGACCGATCCGATATAGATAACATTTTCATTATGGTCTATACTGGCTAAAGGCAAAAAAGGTTTATTGGCATAATGAAAATCAAAGTCATAATCATCTTCAATAATTGCAAATTTATGCGCCTTAGCAAGCATCAGAAATTTCAACCGGCGTTCCATACTCAAGGTAACGGTCGTAGGGCAGTGATGATGGGGAATTAGATAGACTGCTTTTATCTTTTTTTTCTTCAGTATCTTTTCAAGGTAATCGACATCCATTCCATACTCATCCATCGGAACCCTTAACAGCTGGGCACCGGTTTGTTTAAAAATCTCATCAGCCGTGGCGTAATTTGAAACCCCTACTGCAATCAGATCTCCCTGTTCAAGCAGTAGTTGAGCCGATAGATAAATACCCATCTGGCTTCCCTTGGTAATCAGCATATCATCTGCATTAACATTTAATCCACGGGTTGTAGAAAGATAGTCACATAACGACTCTCTTAAATTTTCGGACCCTTTTGCGTTACCATATTTTAAGAAATTACGGCCATAGAATTTTCGGGATATACTTCTGTACTCCCGCATTAATTCATCTATTGGAGCAAGCCTGACATCCGGAAAACCATCATCAATTGCTAATTGCGTTTTTTGATAATTCTTACTTAAAATGGTATGTGTAAACTTATTCGTCCATACAAATGCATCCTGCTTTTCCGTTTGGGTTTTTACTTCATGCCTATCCTTTTTCGTTAGAATAGGCAAACTAGATAAGACATACACGCCTTTTCGTTCCACAGATTCCGTCCAACCCTGACTAATTAATTCTTCATAGGCCAATTTAACTGTATTGCGATCAATGCCGATCAATAACGCCAGATTTCGGGTACTCGGTAATCTATCGGCCGGTTGCAGGGTACCATCTGTTATTAATGTTATAAAATGATTACACACCTGAATATAGAGCGATACAGAAGACGATCTGTCAATATGTATTAAAGATTTATAAGGCAACATCTGGGCTGTATATTATATATTTTTTGGTATACAAATGTAAGTCAATTTACATCTATTTTTGTCAAAAAAAATAAATATGAGCTCACAGAATAAGGAATTAAAAAACCTGCTGGTGATTAATTCAAGTGCAAGAAATAGAAACGCTAAAAGTAGAAATCTCGCCGAAACCTTGATCGGACATTGGCAAAAAATACAGTTAAATACTAAAATTCAGCATCGCGAATTGGGAAACCAATCCATACCCCATATCACAGAAGAATGGATCAGCGCAGCATTTAAACCAATAGAAAACAGAACGCAGGATGAATTGAATGCTTTAAAAAAAAGCGATGAATACATTAAAGAATTAAAAGATGCCGATATCATCGTTGTTGCTACACCTATGTACAATTGGTCGATACCCAGTAGTCTAAAAGCTTATATTGATCAAATAGTTCGTATCAACGAAACCTGGAAATACAATCCCGATAATATCCAAAATCCATATATCGGACTCCTAACAAATAAAAAGGTCGTTTTATTACTGACAAGAGGATCTCAGGGATATGAAAAAGGTGGCTATAATGAACATATCGATTTTCAGACCGATTATTTAAAAAGGGTTTTCCATGTCATTGGGATCGATGAAATTCATGTCATAACCCTTGATGGAGCTGCGAATAATCAAGAAGAATACAATAAGAACATAACCATAGCACTTCAAGAAACGATTGAGCTTATCGAATCCATTAGCCCTTAATATCGTTATGTATCCCTTGGTTTTAAAGTAAATACATCATTAATAACGTAATTGAAAGCTACTAAACGCGAAGAGTTGTCCAACAGAAAGAGATGACTTTGATTATCTTATTTTTATTAAAACATCAACGGGCACTCATTTTTTAAATTAAACAAATACATCCATATTATACGATTACTAGAAAAACGAAAATGTAGGTAAGATTTCGGTTTTTAGCTAGATACAAATGCACTAAAAGCGCTATCGCTAAGGCGCTTTTAAGGCATTTGTATTATGAACATTCTGTTCAACTGTTAGAAGGACAATTTGCTCTTTATCGATTTATCGCTCTACTAAAGCCTTTACAATTTCTCCATTTTGATCTACAATTTTTGTATCTGTCCTTAATAAAAGGTACCACTTTCTAAAAGTCCCTATGAATACGAGTAACATTAAAAGCATAGCCAAGATAGCCAATGAGGCCAAAAGCATCTGACCTTTAGGGAGATAAATATCCGTAATCTGCAGGTATCCGGCCCAGAAAGTGATCGACGCCATGAATACTCCCGGTAGAGCCGTACATAATGCATATTTACCCCTGTTCATCCGAAGCAGCATGGTGGTACACACAATCAATCCGCAGGCGGCCAGTAATTGATTACTAATGCCAAATAACGGCCAGATACTACTGACATTACCCGTGAACACCAAGTATCCCCAAGAAAGTGTAAATAGAGCACTGCACAACCAAACTCCCGGTTTCCAGTCTTTATCTTTAAATGCCGGAATCACTGAACCCAACATTTCCTGCAAAAAAAAGCGCCCTACCCGGGTACCTGCATCAATTGCTGTCAAGATAAATACCGCTTCAAACATAATGGCAAAATTATACCAATAAGCCATAATATCATCCATAAATGGGACTTTATCAAAAATATGTGCCATACCGACAGCCAGCGAAACAGCACCTCCGGTACGTCCATGCAGATCCACACCAATCCGCTCAATAAAATGAGGCAGATCTACGGTATGAAGATGTGGATGAAGCTTCAAAAATTGCGCATAATCATCCACAGGTGTATTGATCGCAAAATAATCTCCCGGCATTAAGGTGCACGCTGCAATCAAGGCCATCAGTGCCACAAACCCTTCGACAAGCATCGCGCCATAACCTACAAAGAGTATTTCTCTTTCTTTACCCAACATTTTGGGAGTAGTACCCGTTGCGATGATCGCATGAAAACCCGAAATAGCACCGCAGGCAATCACTATAAAAATGAAAGGAAGCACAGGCCCACCGATAACCGGACCGCCACCATGAATAAAACTCGTCAGGGCAGGCATCTGCAACGTTGGATGGACAAATATGACACCAACAGCAAGCATCAGTATCGTACCGATCTTCAAGTAAGTCGAAAGATAATCGCGGGGTACTAAAAGAAACCAGATCGGTAGCACGGAAGCAAAAAAACCATAAACTGCGATTGCGATCGAAATCGTCTTCACATCCCAATCAAATAGATCATGGATAACCGGTATTGCCATTAGCCGATGCCCACCAATAATACCTACGAGCAGTAAAATACCGCCCAATACACTAGCAAGTGTCACCGATCCAGGACGATAACGCATCAGTAACCCCATAAATATAGCTATGGGCATTGTGAGTATGATCGTAAATAAAGACCAGGGTGCTTCATGCATCGCACTTATGCAGGCCAGCGATAGCCCAGCAAGCGTCAGGATCAAGATAAATAAAACCGCAATACCGGCAATACCACCTACGATAGGCCCTATTTCCTTTGCTGCAATAGTGGCCAAACTCTGTCCTTTATGTCGTACAGATGCAAATAGAACGACCATATCGTGAACTCCCCCTCCTAATACACAGCCGATCAAGATCCATAATGTCCCGGGAAGATAACCAAACTGCGCCGCCAGTACAGGTCCAACGAGCGGACCTGCTGCCGCAATAGCTGCGAAATGATGACCAAACAACACTTTACGGTCCGTCTTTACATAATCGTGACCATCAGCAAACTCAACTGCCGGCGTCGCTATGGTATCGTTGAGCCGTAAGACCTTTTTGGAAATAAAAATTCCGTAAAAACGATATGCGATCGCAAAGATCAAAAGCGAAACAAACACCAACGTTAAGGCATTCATATTATCGAGAAATTCAAACGTAGCGACCATAATAAAGGATTGATAAAAAAACAACAAGCAAAAAACAGTCCGTTATTACTAAGCATAACATCTAATTTCAAATACTTTAGCATATTTGTCACCATGTGTTTTCTTGGCTACAAAACGCACACGATCCACCTTACTTGTATTAAAAGAATGTGCTACCTTCCGTAAGAAATTGTCTTTACATTCAATTTTATGCAGCAGACGATCTTTCAGATAGCACTCAACCTGATAATCACTAATGGTCTCAGGCTGCGGACCCCGTACTTGATTTTTCATCGTTCCATTTTCTCCAGAAAGTCTCAGATGCCTATTCAGACCTGTATCAAAAGTAAATTCGATTAAAGACAGCTCTTGTGGGCTTTTCCATTTTAACTCCAAAAACTGCTCACCCGAACTCATCGCCGCACGCCATTGATGTAATTTACCATCGGCAATATCACGGTTTATACCATCAGTTACCAGATTAGCCAAACCACCATCCGATTCACTGCTTGCAGTAATGGATGCCAGCAAAGCCAGATCTTTCTTGTCTAAATTCTTAATATTCAGAATCGCTTGATCCTGTCTCAGCAACAGCTGCTGATATTCCTGCAACTTTTCTTTATTTCCAACAATTTGATTGACTTTCATTTTATTGTTCACCGCAAAAGCAACAGCCGTCCCTATGGCCTGCCCCAATGTTGCGCATGTTGCCATTACCCGTGTTGTAGATAAAGCAACATGGGTAACCGAAATATTTCTTCCAGCCATCACAAGATTATCAACAGAGTTACTATATAGACAGCGCAAAGGAATTGAATATGGACCTTTAAGACCGATAGATCGAAATGGACTTAACGAGGTATCGTCCATCCCTGCAGGGAGATGATCATCCAATGGCCATCCACCATAAGCTACCCGGTCTTCAAAATTTTCCTGCTTAAGCACATCATTCTGTGTCAGAACATAATCACCCTTGATCCGTCTGCTCTCCCGTTTCCCAGGAATAGCACCATGCCACGACAGTGCCCAATTAGCGGATTCAGGGTGGTTTCCGGAGTTTTTGATGTAGTCCCAGACACCAAATACCACGGCCATGAGGTCATGTCTTATTTTCTGACCATCTTGAACAATATTTTCCAGTCCCCCCAGCTCAATCCACCAGTATCCATATTCCCAAGAATGAATCTTCCGGTGTTTGAAATCTTCAAACTGATACTTCCTCGCCCAGGAAGGTGCCTTAAAAGGCATAGGTCTATCGTGTTCAGTAGATTGAAACAATAAACTGTTTCCCATGGTGATATCATCACGCTTATCCAGACCTAGAGGTTCATTGTATTCAGATTTAGCCTCCCTTCCACGCATGAAATCTGCCGCGGCCAAAGCAGCCAAAGTACCATCACCGGTACAATCTGCGAAATACTGCGCTTTTATATCGTAGATTTCCTCTGTTTGCGAGCAATAAGCTTTGATGGATTCGATACGCTTCCCTTTTCGGACCACCTCATACAATGAAGTATCAAAAAGTAAGGTGATATTGGGGTTTGTCAGCACCTTATCGTACATAACATAATCCAACATTTCCCAGCAGCGCTGGGGGTTGATGGCCGCCTCTGTCAGCAAAATTTCTTCCAGAAGTCCAGACTCCCGCCAGACTTGATTTAATTGCGACGCCCCGCAGATATGCATTCGGATTTCTGAACTTGCATTTCCACCTAATCGCGAACGGTTTTGAATGAAGATAACCTTCATCCCATTGCGGGCTGCGGCCAAAGCGGCACAGACACCTGCCATCCCACCCCCTGCAACAAGAAAATCTGTCTTAAGATTTCTTGTCACAAAAACATCCGACGCAATAAATGCACTATGCTCGGCAGCCCCACCTGAAGAATCAGCAGGTTCATCCCTGCTCATACCAAACACCGGGTTTACCAATAGGGCTCCAGACCCGATTCCTAAATTTCTTAAAAATGATCTTCGATTATTTTTCATAATTCAACAGTTTATAAATAAGTTCTTTTTGATTTTGCAATAAAGTTTTACTTTGTGCTTTATCCATTAAAATTTCTTTGGTTCGCAGGTTCGGCCGGCTTAAGCTTCTTAAAACCACCAATTGCAGATGCGGTTTAAGCTTTTCCAGATCTTTCAGCAAGTTATTATACCGTTCGGGATCAGCATAGTAAGCTGCTCCCAATTTTCTCCAGGCATAATGCGGAATATAGTCATCATGTGAAAACAGTAAACGGACCAAAATCGGCTCTGCCGCAACGACCTGATCACCAGTTAACTTCTCCAGGTAATATTCTTGATAAGAGGCGTTATTGGATGTTGCGAAAAAATCAGCGAATTGATGTTGTTTATAAACCACATCCAGCTGATTCCGAATCAATTGTTTGATGTTCCCATTCACAATATGCCATAACGCATAGACCGTATATAAAGCACCGGGCACTGTCACATTTGAAAAGACTTTCAATGTCGGACGAGTTATCGCATCCAGTTGTACCGAATATTTTTGTTCCTTCTTGTCCAGAAACTCTTCCACAGCATAATCCCGGATCGGAGAGAGCGTATCAAGCAAGATTTCCTGTAATAAATCATAATCCGTCTGATCAAAATACTGATGGTCAAATTTGGTAAATACCTGACCTTGGGGAACTGAAAAATGATCATATTCGCCCATCAAATTCCAGAACAGCTCTACTTGAATAGGAAGACATACCTTATCATTGCAAATATCCGTCGCGAGAAAAGTATGATAAAAGTAAGCCGAGGTCTTTTGATCCTGAATCAGATTTACCTGTATTTCAAGGGTGTCATTTACCCGGTATTCAATCGAGACTTCTGGAACAATAGGTTTCTGTTGTCCTTTCGATTGAAAAGACAGCAAAAACAAAAACAGGATCATCCAATGGTTCATCATAAGCCCCTACCCCTTCCAAAATATTAGTTTTAAGCCCTTCATCAATAGTTGGGATTTTGGATTAAACCACTGGTTAACACCTCCGTTGAAGGAATAGGCCATAAATATTGCTTTGAAGCATCAAACTTCCGAACAGCAATGGTTTTGACTAACCCCTGTTGGTGAAAGGAACTAAAATCAGGTAGACCATCAGCATCTATAGCAGGTGCATTCGGAAGAAACCATTTACCCGTTTTAACCACTTTCGCCAAGAGATCCGCAGGATCCAAAAGACCATAATTTGATTTATTCAGAGCTTTCTCCGCTAATTTCCAGCGGATCAGATCCATGTAGCGTAATCCCTCTAGCGCAAATTCCATCCTTCTTTCCGTTCGTAAAGCCTTTCTTAAACTCAGTTGATCGGCAGCTTTTACTGCAGGGTAATCTGGCGAGTGAAATTCGGCACCATAAGCCCGCGCTCGGACCATATTGATCGCGTCCGCAACACTTTGATCGATATCATTTAATTCAATCTTTGCTTCGGCATAGATTAATAACACATCAGCATATCGGATAATAATATTATCCGGTTCCGTTTGCCAGCTATTTAACAACCAATCGCTGTCCACACCTTTTCGCCAGACCAGACCATTAAAAGATGCATATTGAGCATTGACACGATTATCGTTATTGACCACCATTTTACCCGTTGAAATTTTCAGTACATTGACAGCCTCAGGATGTGGTGTGTAGATATAATCAAGCAACGGTTCATCAAAAGCGGCAATGGTTTCTTTGCATCTAGGATCCCGGTTGATAAACGGATTTGAAGGAACAAATAGCGGTGATTTATCCACCTCTAATCCGTCTGTGCACGTGAATGCAAATAACAGATCCCAGGAAGGATCTTTCGCGGCCCAACCTCCGGAATTGCGTGAAATAAAATTCTGACGATCGCCCAAAGCAACTTTTAAAGCAATAGATCTGGGTAATAAAAAGATACTTTCGGCTGATTTTTTTGTCGAAGACAGAAAAAGATTCGCAAAGCTAGGATGCAGGCTGTACTGTTTGAGATCCATGCAGGCTTTCGCCGCATCGCGTGCAGTCGCAAAGTCCCCCCTATATAAGGCTATTCGGCTTTTCATCGCCATAGCAGCCCCTTTTGTCGCACGCTGCAGTTCCGTACTGGTGTTCTTTAATTTTAAATTTGCGATGGCATAGTCAAAATCTTCATATATTTTCTGCATGACGAACTCAGGTGTTGACTGTTTCAGGTTTTTCGCCTGCTCAATATCCAAAATATCGTCGGTATAGATCACATGTCCAAAGTGGCTCAACAAAGTCGAATACATACATGCCCGCACGAATCTAGCCTCAGCAACAAAAATGCTCAACTGCTCCGGAGATAGTTTATCTTTCGCCCTGTCGGCCCCTTTGATAATCGTGTTTGCGCGGGCAATCGCTTTATACGTATCCAGCCACCAGGTCTTAATAAAGGCAGACTGACCATTCAATGTCGCATTGGTCACTTCTGTCAAACCATCTCGATAGATCCAGTCATCCGTCCAGTCGTCCAGATCTTTTTTCCAGAATACCTCTTTATAAAGTCCGTTCAAAGACATTTCCAATTCTTCCGGTGTACTATTCCACGTTTCGCTCGACCCATCGGATAAAGGATTAAGATCAAGTGAGTGACAACCCTGCAACAGGATAAAACCACAAATCAAGAGAACTATATTTTTCATAATGATGATTTAAAATTTTAATGATAACCCCAGTAAAAATGAGGTCGTGATGGGGTAAGCAAAACTTGTCAATTCCGGATCCCAGCCTTTAGGATATTTATTAGCGGTAAACAGATCGCTGATTGTTCCCGAAATCCCAAGCCCCTTGATTTTATATTTGGTCAATAAACCAGTAGGGATATTATAATTAACTCCAATTGTTTTTAATCTGAAATAACGGCCGTTAAACAACCAAAAATCTGACATCGCGTAGTTATTATTAGCGGAAGTGTTAGAATAACGGGGATATCGCGCAGCACTGTTTTGTTCTGCGGTATTATAATTGGACCAGGTCTCCCCATCTAAAATCATAGGGAAATTTCCCCAGTTTTGTTGATAAGGTTGCACCATATCGGTTGTAAGGCGCACATGCTGTTTGCCCACCCCTTGAAATACAAAAGAAAAACTCAAATCTTTATATCCAATATTCACCATACCGCCGTACATATAGCGTGGTAGAGATCCTCCAAGCAGTACCCGATCATATTCTGGCGATATTTTCCCATCCGGTACCCCTTCTGGACCCGAGATATCGCGGTATCGTACATCCCCAGCTTTGACATTCGCATTAAGCACAGCCGAATTGCTCACCTCTTCCTGTGTCTGGTACAGTCCGTCAGACACGTAACCATACCACTCATTAAATTGACTTCCCTGGATTTTAATTTGATCACCTAAAAATTCTGTTCCTCCCAGATCTCCCATTACCGATTTAAAATCCGAGAGATTAACATTTACGCCATAACTAAAATCGCCTACCCTATCCTTCCATCCCAATACCAGCTCCCAACCTTTGGTATGCATCTTACCCGTATTTTGATTTGGGTTATCAAATCCGATGTACTGCGGGATCTGCAGTTCCAGTAACATATCATTGGTAATCTTCTTATAATAATCAAAAGTAAAATTTAACCGATTACTGAAACCGACGTAATCCAGTCCTACATCAAAAGATTCTGTTTTCTCCCACGAAATATCACGGATGGCATACTGCCATTGTGCCGCCGATTGCGCAGAAACGACTTCATTGCCTTTGTAGAATAAGGAGCTGTTTTCAAATTTTAACAATGCCTGATAGGGATAATTACCGATACGTTCGTTTCCTAAAGTACCATAAGAGGCCCTGACCTTTAAAAAATCAACCCATGAAATATTATCCTTTAAAAAACTTTCCTGACTCACAGTCCAGCCGACAGAAAAAGAAGGGAAAGTACCCCAACGGTATTGCGGAGAAAAGCGTGAAGAACCATCGTAACGCACATTGGCCTGCACAAAATATCTATCGTCAAAATTGTACATGATACGTCCAAAATACGAGCGGTAGGCATTTTCGTAAGCCCCACCGGCATTATCCCTGAATTCGAGCGGACCTAAGTTCAGGTAAGGATAATTGGTCAATAAATACTGATCTCTTGAGGCAGACAAATTCTCATTAAAATAATAGTAGGATTCATATCCAGCCAGCACATTGAAATTATGTTTTTTAATGCTTTTTTGATAATTAGCTAAAAATTGCGCGGTATATTCATAGCTTTCGATGCGACTTTCATCCAGATTAGTTTGGTTATATCCATTGATAAAACCAATATTTTGAGCAGGATTGTTCCAGGCGGTATAGGGAACTTTTTTGGTAAACAGTTTCGATTTATCGAAATTTAAAAGTGGCGAAAACACACCCGTCAATTTCAGTCCTTCCAAAGGTTTGACATCGAGAGCCAATTTACCGGCGATCTGATTGTACTGGTAGTTTTTAAAGCCGCCCTGAGTGAGCATGCCGTAGATATTGTCACCATCTTTGCCCGAGGCTACGCGCCCGTCCTGCCACTGCCCTGCGTATATAGGAGCAGTTATACCGATTCGGTACATAGGGTCTATGGAAGGATTTTCGTTGATGCTGCGTTTAAAATTGATATCAATAATCGATGAAATAAAATCATTGATCTTCACGTCATTGTTCACACGTGCAGTGATCCGTTTATAATTGCGATCCATATATAGGCCATCGGCATGGTCATATCCAAGAGAAAAACGTGTACGCAGTGCTTTTCCTGCACCAGTTACCGAGAGGAGATGCGACTGCCGGGGAGCCGAATTTTTCAGAATCATTTTTCTCCAGTCTGTCATGGGATACTGGTCCGGGTTTTCAGCATTATTTTGTCGATAATTATCAATCATATCTTTGCTATAGATCGGGTATTTATTTTCATTGTTGTTGTTATCGTTCCAGCGCAACTCGTTACTTAATTGTAGATACCTCACTGCATCTACATAATCCGGCAATTGCGTAGGTTTTTCAAAACCATATTCGCCGTTATACTCCAGCGCGACTTTCCCCTCTTCACCGCGCTTCGAAGTAATCAAGATCACCCCGGCGGCGGCCCTTGCCCCATATATAGAAGCTGAAGCCGCATCTTTCAATACCGTTATGTTCTCGACATCATTTGGATTGACGGCATTCATGTCGGCAATCGGAACACCGTCCAATATAATAAGCGGGTTCATTCCCCCTTCAGTAATCGTTGTAATCCCCCGTACCCGTACTTGAGCCGTACTACCCGGCGCATTATTGGATCGGGTGACCATCACACCCGGCACCGATCCCTGCAGTGCTTGCGACAGCTGTGTGGATTTACGTACCTGGATATCCTTGCCCGATACCGTCGAAACAGCTCCTGTCAGATCCTTTTTCTGAACAGATCCGTAACCGATGACCACAACTTCGTCAATGGTACCTGTATTGGTTTTCAATCGGATAAGAATCGCATTTTTACTACTTGAGGTCGCTACAAAATGTTTGACAGAATCAGCAGCATAACCTACATGATGCCCATAAATGGAATAGCTCTCCCCTTCTACCAAGGGGCTCAAGATGAATAATCCGTCATGATCAGCAACAAAATTCCATTTCTTGTTCGTTTTCTCATGAATGAGATCGATGGTAGCACCGGGTAACGAATTTCCCTCGGCATCCACAACTTTGCCGCTAACTTTCAGGTTGGACTGGGCAAATCCTACAGAAAAGTATAGAAATAGCTGTCCCATTAGCATTAATTTGATTAAAATATGCTTCATAATTTTAAGTATTGGTTATTAAAAATTAAAAACTGGTCGTTTTATTTTTTAGGTATAATTAAGGGTTGATTTCCTAATTTGGATCCTCCTTTCTTGCTGAATTGCTTAAGGTGACGATTCCATTATCAAGACGGAACGAGCAACCATTTAATTGACAGAAATTAGTTAAGAATTTTTCAAGAGGCTCTTTTCTGTTGAGGCTTCCTGTAAATGAATTGGATCGTAATTCCGCACTTTCACAGATAATAGACACTTCATATAAGTTTTCAATCACCTGGAGAAGCTGCGTATTTTTGGTTTGGCTGAATTCAACGGATTGACTGGTCCAGGCGACATTGGCATTAAAACTTGGAATAAGCTCACTCAGTTTTTTATCTACTCGTGCTAAACGGGATTTTTCCAAAACCTTTGCCGACATTTTGGTCATTGTATGCAACCTCAGATCAACTTTCACCTCTTCATTCCCATTCAGGTATACGAGATCTTGTGGTCGCGCATCAAACAGGCCGACCGATACCTTACCCTCCAAAAGTTTAATCAAAATATTTTCATCCGCTTGGGGATCGACACTAAACACTGTTCCCAGCGCCTTCGTTACATAGCCCCTATAATTAACTGTAAAAGGAGCCTTTGGATTTTTATGGACTTTATAAATCACCTTTCCCTGCACCTGCTTAATCTCACGTTTCCCTTCCTCATTAAGCACATAACTGATCTTCGCATGTGGATACAGAATAGCGATAGAGCTATCAGGAAGTTGCATATCGATGGTATAATGATGACTGTTTTCATACCAGGATAACATAGATTTGTTGACAGCCTCCTCTTGTATATTCGGGGAGAAGATATACAGCAGCGAAAATAGACATAACAAGACCGCCGCGCTAGATGCCCATATCCAGTATGTTATTTTTCGAGTTTTTCGCTCCACCGGAGGATCTATCGCATACACCTTTTGGAGAACTTGTTGATGAACCCTGGAAAGATCAGGAATTGGAATACGTGCGCGCGCACCTTCTTCTTCCGCCTCTAGAATTTCTGAGATCCATTGCTGAAGCAGAACAGGATCCACCTCATTCAGCTCATCAAAAAATGCTTCATATTCCTTTAAGTCGAGTGTATGATGAATATACTCCGCTAGCTTATTTTTAAAAAAATGTCCTTTCAAAACAGTTTATAATTAGTCGAATACATTGCTGTATTTAACTCTCTATACGTCTGTCAGAAAGAAACACACTATTGGCATTTCAATTATTTTTAAAATTTAAATAGTAAAGTGGCCAAAAAGCTGATTATAGCCTCATTTCGGTAGTTTTTTTGAATATATTCTTTTATATCTTTAAGTGCACTGACCAGTTGATTGCTAACAGTAGAAACCGAAATATCGAGTTCTTCGGCTATTTCTTTATAGCTTTTTTCATGAAATTTATTGAGGATCAAAATTTCCTTCCGCTTTGGACTCAACGAATCAATTGCCTTTGCTAAAATGTCCTGCGTATCTTTTAAATAAATATGTTCCTCTGTATGATAATACAATTCTACTGCCGACACCCACAGTTCCATCTGTAATGACTTATCACGCTGCACCTTGCGAAAAAAATCTATAGCCAAATTATCCGAAATATGATTGAGGAAAGAGGTGAAACCTTTAGTGGGATCGATCTTAGCGCGGTTCACCCACACTTTAGTAAATACATCCTGCAAGATTTCTTCTGCTACAACTGGATCTTTTACCAATTTGATCAGCCGCACATAGATCTTTGGAGAATATTGAAAATAAATAGCATTAAATGAAGCTAAATCCCCATCTTTCAATTTTTCGAGTGTTGCTAGTTCTTTTGGAGACATCACTATTGGTTTAACATTTAATTGGCATGAACGTTAAAGTCAAAGTAAAGATAAATTTTTCAAAATAAAAACATTAGGGGTATACATTATTAAAAAAGTATCTTCTTAATATAAAAGCGCAAAACAAAACGGTGAGATCTTATCCCTTATTCTTTATGAACTTCACTATACGCTCACTTGCTGTGTCACAGAAGTCAAGACCTGAATAATCCGGATTCAGCCCGCCAATAAATGGTACAGCCATAATAAATAGATTTTTAGTAGCACTTCCAAAAGCATCAAGTGCCTGAAAATGGTCATTAATACTCAGTCCCTTTACCTGCATATAAAAATTGTTAGTACTGCTTTTCACATGATAACCCTTTTCGTTAAAATACTTCTCCCCTTCAGACTTATTCTTAAAATTCAGGTATCCTGTACTGATCAGACCCTCGTTTTTGATCCCATCAAACGGCATGTCGTTAAATTCCAATGGTTGTTGTCCTGTACCGTCAACATATAATTGATAATGCGTTTTCTTTTGTTTACCCTCAGTGTCCATGTAGCTATAAATGGCACCGAAATCATGATGAGGGTCTACCTGACTTGCTTTATCGACTTGAATATGGTCTATGACACCAGCTTCATATAAAGCAATAATTTCTCTGTAGGATTCCTGAGGCAAAGAAGCAATGATTACGCTGATGAGCGGCATTAAAACCCTCCGCAACCGAAGCATATCTTCTGCAGAGAAGTGTTTAGCAGGATAGTTCATGGCATAGCTGAAAGCAGCCAGTTTTTCCTTCCAGGATATCGACTGCCTTCTGTCAATGGATTTTTTTGCTTCGAGATATTCCGCTCTAAAAAGCGTAAAACTGTCAAGTTCATTTCGGATGCGCAGCATTTCTTCCACAAACTCCTCAATCGTCATTTCTTTTATCTTTTCATAAAAAGCAGGATCACTTTTCTGCAACGGACATTTAAAATTCCGCTCAAAAACGTAGTCAAGATCTACAAAACCGTCATTTTTCTCTTTGTATTCATAAATTTCATCCAGTGTCATGGACCAGGATACCGCATAAGGTTCCTCTTCCGAATGAAAACGCAGTGCAGGTAGATAACCACCTGTCGAAAATAAATGGATCGAAAAATTGGGCGATTCTTCATGCAGTACATAACTCACCTGATCATTCTCAACGATATAACGGCCGTTCAGACGAGATAATGTCTTTACGGCATCGACAGCAGTAAGAGAAGCACCCTTAATAGCTACCGGAAAATTAGTCATTTGATCAAATTTAGTAGGTGGATAGGGCGAATCGTACCACCCTTTTATCTTTCCTTCAAAAGTTTCGGGCCAATAATGCCCGGTACAGATAACAACCATTTCAGCCTCATATTCATCATCAGTGGCCGTAAATACGGAGTAAAATTCATTTGCCCTATCATATACCAGATCAATCACTTCGGTCTCGGTAAAAACCTCCACCTTTATTTTACGCTTGATGGCCAAGGCTATGTATTGGTGAAATTGATTTTCAAGATAATCCCCTAAAAGAAGCCTTGGTAAAACCTGATAGGGATTCGATTTACCATGCGCATAGTAATCCGGAAAATCAGTTCCAGCATAACGTGACAGATAAGTCGGGACGTCGTCAATTAATGCTGGAATTTCGTTGGCCGAAACATTGGCCAAGTGTTCCTTACGGGCCCCATATTTACCATAAGGCATTCCAACTCCCAAACGTTCATTTTTTTCGAAAATGGAGATATGTTCAACCGCAAGATTTTGGTTGACAATCTCCTTTAACATAAATAAAGCGGCTGGGCCCCCACCGATCAGCGCAATGGAACTTAATTTTTGATTGTCCATACAATTTAAGGCTATTGATTAATTTTACACGTCAACTTTCTACTGATTTTACTTTCCATCAAATATGCTATCGGCATACTGTGGATGGTCGATTTTTACATTGTGTCCTACAGGTCACTTTCATTTTCCCATGAGCTTAAATAATATTCTCCGAATGATCGATCCTGATGATCCAAGTATTATGCTCTCCGACAATTTTTCCATGAGGAAACCTTAAAAAAAGGTAGTCTCGCTCTCCTCCTCATTCATGTTGAATAAAGAGCATATGGTCCAAATTTCAGCTCGACTATTGTTTCGCTAAAATTTTAAAAATAGATCCTTTCCGGGAAATACCTCAATTCTTATAAACACCGCATCGCATATTCGCAAGGATAACAACGTATCGCTCGCAAAGTTCTGCTAACGGTAAAATCAAGTATTTGTGTAAAGCCAACAGGCATAAACCACCGATCGCAATAGTTTATACTTATTATAGCATCATTTTCTGCGTTCCGATAACTTCGTCCCTAATATTTCACCCCAGCGATCAGATCTGGCAGCTGTGATAGATTGCATCAACTCCGTATCCAGATCTATTCAGTTCATAACAATGAATTTATACAAAAAAAACATTTAAATTTACTAAAACCCCTAGCCTTGCGACTCTAATTTTGTACTGTAATTTAAAACTATTGAAAAATTAAATCGATATAAATCAAAACAGATATGAAGACAAATAATTCTTTGGTCGCCTATGCTTTACTGCGAGTAGCAATGGGTGTCAATATGCTGGGACACGGCTTAGCGCGTATTCCAAAACTTGATGCTTTTAGTGATAACATGGTGACCAATTTTCAAAAAAGCTGGCTTCCTTCCCTTTCGATCAAAATATTCGGACTGGCTTTGCCTTTCGCAGAATTCCTCATTGGATTACTGCTCATCATTGGCTTATTTACATATCGCACAAGTGTTGCTGGTGCTATCCTTATTATTTTATTACTATTTGGAAGCAGCACCATTGAAAATTGGGAAGCAATGGGTATACAAATGATTTATGCCTTGTTTTTTTACCAATTGATTACCCAAATAAATAATAACAGTTATGCCGCAGACCACTTATTTAAAAACAAAATTAGACAAAATGAAAGCAATAGGATTTAAAAAATCATTACCGATCAACGAAGCAGAAAGCTTCATTGAATTTGAAAAAGAGATAGTTCCACCAACAGGACATGATATTTTAGTAAAAATCGAGGCCATCTCCATCAACCCGGTCGATTATAAAATTAGACAGGGTGCCGCAAAAGACATCGTCTTGAACGAACCAAAAATCATTGGTTGGGATGCTGTAGGTACTGTGGAAGAAATTGGAGATCAAGCGACGCTTTTCAAAAAAGGAGATCATGTTTTCTACGCAGGAGACATTACAAAAGACGGTTCCAATCAGGAGTATCAACTGGTGGACGAGCGCATTGTTGGCTTTGCTCCACAAAAGATAAGCGTTGCAGAAGCTGCTGCAATGCCTTTAACGGCGCTTACGGCCTACGAAATTTTGTTTGACCGTTTACGACTGGATCCTGACAAAGACAAAGGTAAGTCCATATTGATTATCGGCGGTGCAGGTGGCGTGGGTTCCGTGGCCATACAATTGGCTAAAAACATCTTAGGATTACAAGTTATTGCAACAGCATCGAGACCAGACACAATTGAATGGTGCAAAAAACTTGGAGCAGACTATGTTGTGAACCACAAAGATTTAGTGAACGAAGTAAGAAATACCGGTTTTGATTCGGTAGATATTATTGTAGATTTTGTAGATGTAAATCAATATTGGGATGCGATGGTGGCACTCATCAAACCACAGGGAAAAATAGGTTCAATCAGCGATCCTACAGAACCGGTAAACCTCCGTCAGCTAAAAGGCAAAAGTGTCAGCTTTCATTGGGAGCTCATGTTTACACGTTCCATGTTTCAAACAGAAGACCTGATAGAACAGCATCATATCCTCAACAAAATTGCCCAACTCTTAGATGCCCGGACTTTACAGTCAACCCTTAATAAGACCATAGAAGGATTTACGGCAGATAACCTAAAAGAGGCGCACCGTCTATTGGAAAGTGGAAAAACAATCGGTAAAGTAGTACTAAAATTTTAGCCCGAAATACAGATTATCCCAGCTTTATCACAATAGCATCAATAAAATATTTACAAAACGAAATAAAATGTTTAAAAAACTTTTCGAATCCTATATCCTGAAAGGGATAGCATTAAAAAACCGTTTCCTGATGGCTCCTATGACACGCTCAAGGGCATCACAACCCGGCGATATTCCCAATGCTTTAATGGCAACATACTATGCCCAAAGAGCATCTGCAGGACTTATCATCACAGAAGCTACCCAAGTTTCTTTACAAGGAAAGGACTATGCAAAAACACCTGGAATTTATACCCAAGAACAAATTGAAGGTTGGAAATTAACAACAAAAGCCGTACATCATGCCGGTAGCAAAATCTTTTTACAACTGTGGCATGTTGGAAGAGTTTCATCTTCCAAAGTTAACGGATTACAGCCTATTGCACCATCGGCATTAATAGCAAAAGATACGAATGTTTATATATTTGATGGTGCACCCAATGGAGATGCTACTTTTGTACCTGTCGAAGAACCAAGAGAAATGACACAAGAAGATATTGAGGTAGTCATTCAAGAATTTGCACAAGGAGCAAAAAATGCAATAGAAGCTGGTTTCGACGGAGTAGAAATTCACGGAGCTAATGGTTATTTGATTGACCAGTTTTTACGGAGCAACTCCAATCAAAGAATCGATGCGTATGGAGGTACTCAAGAAAACAGGATTCGATTATTAATTCAAATTACCAAAGCTGTAATTATGGCTGTAGGCAAAGAAAGAACAGGCGTTCGTCTTTCTCCGTTCATTACTTTTAAGGATATGGACGATGCCGAAATACTTGATACGATTATGTTAGCCGCTGCGGAATTAAATAAATTAGATATTGCCTACATCCATCTCTGTGAAGCAGATTGGGCAGATGCACCCTTAATTCCAGAAATATTCAGATTAGAGTTGAGAAAAAAATTCACAAATACCATCATCGCAACAGGAAATAAAACTCCTGAAGAAGGAGAAAAACTATTAGCAGACAATTTGGTTGACTTAATAGGTTTTGGAAGGAAATTTTTAACAAATCCGGATTATCCGCAACGTGTTAAATTGGAAGCTCCCTTAAATGACATATCAGACAATCATACTTTATTTGGAGGAGGCGATGCCCGAGGATATACAGATTATACTTTTATAAACTGATTCATACGAGCTGGATGGAAGGAGAAAAAAGGTTATTGTGATTACAAAAGTGGAAGCATCCCTACTTCCACTTTTGTGCTTTTAGAAAGCTGTAATCAGGCCAAAAGTAACATTGCGCCCCGGATTATAGACACCCAATGAGAGGTCATGATGATCTAATCTGCCGGGTCTCAGACGGCTCAATGCATCGTAATATTTTTTATCAAGCAAATTATTTCCAGCAACATACGTTTGTATATTTAATCCCCTGATCTTAAATGTCGTTCCAAAAGAAGCATTTAACAAAGTATATCCTGACACACTGGTTTCAAATTCACGGTCTACGCGTCGTTGCGCAAAAAAGTTATCAATGCCGACTTTTAAATAACTGGCCGACAGTCCTTTTATTTCCGGGCTATATTTCAGGCTATTTTTGAACTGTCCTGCTGGAATAAAAGGTAAAGGTCTATCCAGGGTCTTATTTTTAGCATAAGTGTACGAGAAAATATTGTTAAAAGTAAGATAACGGAATAAGGTTATATTAAAATCTCCTTCAAATCCATGCAGCTGTGCATCAACCTGACCGTACCGGTAAATTGCCATCCCATCGGCTGTTTCATCACCAGGCCGTGATGAGATGTAGATATAATCTTTGATCAGGTTAGAATAAAGACTGATACTTCCATTGAATATACCCCGATCGTAGTCTATACTGATATCCGCCTGATAACTTTTTTCGGGCTTCAGAGCCGTATTACCGATTTCATACCGGAACGTTCCCTCATGGACACCATTTGAACTAAGTTCTGCCGGATTGGGAGATCGAAAAGCATTCCCTAAATTGGCTTTTAGATTAATATATGGACTCAATTGATGCGTTAGACCAGTAGCAAAACTAACGTTCGAAAAATGATTTTTATACTTTTCAAACGTTTCGCCATCTTTGACATATCCATCACCATCATTGACACGATAATCATAGCGCACACCAGCATTAACAGTCGTGTTATCCCAGGTCTTTTTAAGATACCCAAAAGCCCCCGCTCCAAAACTCTGGTAATCGGGAAGCAAAAATTCAGCCCCTTTATTGGAATTTTTAGCATGTTCTGCACTGATCCCAAAAGCTGGCTGCCATCCCTGAAATTCATTGACAGTATACTTCGCATCAAGGGTTAATGTATGTAGATCCAAAAAGAGATTGGGAACAGGATTATCATGTTCTCGACGCTGGTTGTTCTGATAACCAAGATCAAATTTTAATGATCCCTGATCTAAAATAAGCTGATTATTCCAGGAAAGCTTTGTATGTCGGATATCCTGCTTCGGAAACTCCAGGCTTCTATTTTTAAAATCTCGATCTGTAAAACGATTCCCTGCAGCATCGATATAATTACCCTGGCTATCAAAAGCAGGTTCATAAAATCCAATATTATTGCGAAAAAAAGATGCGTTTACATGGGAATAACCCCAAGATTTATTAAGCCCAAACATGGCGCTGAAATTCGTTTCATTAAAACCTGAATTTGGAAAATAACCTGTAGGAGTCTTGAATGAATAAGCATTTTTATAAGTTCCTCTTCCTCTCCAGACAAATCCATTTTGATTACCTGTCAACATAGCAGAACTGGCACTTAATCCGCCATTGGTCGAATAATTGGATAATACCTCGCCTTTAACTTCCCCACTTTGCGGAACAAGGGGCTCCAAAAAATTGATCACTCCTCCTAGTGCATCGGATCCATACATCAAAGATGCTGCACCCCGCAATACTTCGACACGATCTGCACCATATTGATCGATCTCGATCCCGTGCTCATCGCCCCACTGATTGCCCTGCTGCTTGACCCCATTGCTGATCGTCACAACCCGGTTGGATGATAGCCCCCGGATTACAGGTTTCGCGATAGATGATCCAGTCGTAATCGCCGCTACCCCCGGCACTAGCCTCGCCAAACCTTCTATTGCATTCGTCGCTGGCTCCAATAATTGCTGTTTGCCCACAACAGCGATTGAAGTGCTATTTTTTTTACTGCTTGAGCTGATCGCCGCACTCGTTACAATCACTTCATCGAGCGTTAAATTGCTCGGACTTAATGGAATTGAAAGTACATCATGACCATTCAAATCAATTTTCAAACTTCGCGTCTGGTAACCGACACCGCTAAATTCCACCAAATGTTGCCCCTTATATTTCGGGGGGATGATAAACCCACCGTTCTGATCCGAAACGAGCTCCAGCTTAAGGTCCGGTACTTTAATAGTAATCCCTGCTATCGGCGCCCCCTTTTTGTCATCCAAAATGCGCCCGGTATGCTTGCTGTCCGTCTGCCCGTAACTATTAAACGTAGCAATAACAGACAAAGCAAAAAATAAAAATTTCTTCATCCTATATATTCATTACTTCATCATTATTAGCAATGAAAAAGCATTTTAAAATCGTAAAAAACCAGAAAATGAAATGGTGCTACCGCACCATAGTAATATAATTGATGAAGATTGGGGGACCGCGAGGGAAGGTCGAAACTAAAGACTGGGAAATTTCATAAAGATCGATTGGAAATTTCCATAAAACACCCCACAGTGTAAAAAATGGATTTAGGTTATGATAAACAGGCCCTTCGGAAAACTCAAAAAGATAATCAGAACTAAAGGTCCGAATTTCATTCTCACTATGGTGATCATTCCCCTTCTTTGTAATCGGATAAGGATGCTTATGCTGTATAACTTCACCCGATTTTAGAACATGGATATGTAGAAAAAATATACTACAGACAATCCAATAGAGATACAAAAAAACGATAAGATTCGTTTTTAAACTTCTAGATTGGATCTGTTTATGTATCAGCACAAGGCAAATATACTAAAAAGTGTAATAGCAACAAAGTTGCTATTACACTTTTTAGTATATTTCTTTTTACCTGTACAGCTTTTCACGCAACACTTGACTGCGATAAATTGCTTTGAATGGAATTTTGCAGAACCTCAATTGTCCTTTCCTATTTTGAGTCTAATAAATAAGATTGGAAAAATTGTGATTTCAAGAGCAAGCCTCGCAGGCAATGCCGTCAGCACATGCACTTACTTTTTAATACTCAACCAAACGATCGCATCTTGCAGCTCCTGGAGTTCATACCCCTTAGCTTCAGTTACCACTTATCCTATTATCTAATATTTAATTCCTTCGCTTCGTCCCAACAACTTGCGCACAGTATTTTATAGTCACAAGCCAAAAACCATTGTTCTTGCTCGCTGTCACCTGTAACTTTTTGTAATTTAGCATCGCATTCATGACACCATGCATCGGGCCGACCTAAATCACCATCATTATATTCGTGAAAACCAACTGAAGATTGATCCAACAAACTATGTGCTAAATGTGTACATAGCAAGCCAATTTTTTGAGTGCCGTGTAAAGAACACGCTACTGTTTTTTGATTCATATCTTATAAATTTGACAATATTTTCACTTCCAGATCATTCGTACTATTATTAATTTCGAAATCGACTCCAGTAGCAGACATCGTAAATTAAGTATTTCCAGAATAAGTAAATATCCAAATCTAAAAATTATACCTGTCATTTCTATTTTGGATTCATAAAAATCTGAAATATCCTATTAATTTATACCATCTATCGCGAATAAATATATCGCAATTTTTTCATGTGGTCACCTGCATAAAAAAAGATAAGTTAGGGATCTTCTTTTGTAGAAACAATTATAAAGTCAGAGATCCCCAGGCGAGCCCTTTTTATAAAGGGGTTTTATTGCGGAGAAAAATTTTGTGCTAAACAATTTCAAATTGCCACTTTTCCTTAAATAAGTTTTTCAATTGCTCCAATTCATGGTAGTACATCGTATTCTTTCTCGTCCCAAAATAAAGGATGTTTTCCAACGGATTATTACCTTGCCAAATCAATTTGATTTTACCAGCATCCAGTGCCTCATGGCAAAGGAAATCAGGGACAATGGAGAATCCCTCATTGTCACTTAGACAACGTATAATAGAACTAATATTGGGTACAACATAATTAGGACTAAAATCAGGATGTTCATTAAAATTTTTTGACCAAAAGTTTTTTAAGTGCTCCATATCTCCCGCAGTACTATACCATAATTGCTGTTTGAGAAAATCTTTTGAAGCTATAATCTCATTATTTTCTAACAGTAAAGTTAATTCGGAAATATCCGTCTTACTTCCAGCAATTAATACGATCCTTTCCTTAGAAAATGGCTGATAGATAATATTTTGCTGGTTGCCCTTTTGTGGAGTGACAATCATATCTAATAATCCATTGTCCAAATCAATCTGCATTTGGGGATAAAGCCCAAATTTGATAATTAGGTTAAAAGGAAGATCTCCGATATGTTCTTCCAATGTATATTGAAATGTTTCGAAGCACATACCCACACTAATAGTTACTCTTTCAGGCTTCGAACGTCGATGAAAGTGTTGTTCAGCGCTTTCAAGTTTTTGGAGTGATCCAAGAATAAAATTGTATAATATTTTGCCCTTTTCAGTGGGAACCATTTTTCTTGGAGAACGGTCAAACAATTTATACCCCGCATATGCTTCCAAAGAATTGAGGTGAAGGCTTACGCCGGGCTGCGAAATAAACAATTCCTGCGCCGCCGCTGATAGTGTTCCTGTTTCATATATCGCTCTAAAAGTTCGGAGCCATTCTAAGTTCCATTGCATATCTATAATTTTTCTGATACAAATATACTATTTAAGTTATTTTAATGATAAAAATAAGAAGCGGAAATTTATACCATAATAATTTAAAAAGATCATGGAGCTGAAAGAACCAATATGAACAAACGAGATTTATTTACAAAATCTCTTTAGAGCATAAGCCTTTCGCAACTTACCTTTTAAGAGATCATGAGGTGGTATAAAATTTTAATATAGAAAACTGTTAATATTATGGAATATAGGAAATTAGGAAATTCAGGATTACAGGTTCCTGTTTTAAGTTTAGGTACAGGTACATTTGGCGGCACTAACGAATTCTTTCAGCGTTGGGGGCAAACAGATGTAAAGGAAGCTTCACGCCTCATAGATATCTGTTTGGAAAGAGGCATTAATTTCTTCGATACAGCAAACGTGTATTCTCTTGGCGCATCCGAAGAAGTATTAGGAAAAGCATTAAAAGGAAGGCGTGATCATACAATCATAGCTACAAAAGGGACATATACGATGGGGGATGGAATTAACGAAAGGGGTTCATCACGTTTTCACATCCAGAATGCGGTTCATGATAGTTTAAAGCGTTTGGCCACGGATTACATAGATGTCTACTTTATGCACGGTTTTGATAGCAATACACCAGTTGAAGAAACTTTGAGGACACTAGACAATTTAGTAACAAGTGGAAAGGTAAGATACATTGGATGTTCAAATTTTACAGCCTGGCAACTGATGAAATCGCTAGCTATCTCTGAAAAACTCAGTGTAGAAAAATATATCATTTATCAGGGATATTACTCATTAATTGGTCGTGATTACGAACAGGAATTGATGCCATTGATCAAAGATCAGGATCTGGGTTTAATGGTATGGAGTCCACTAGGATGGGGAAGACTAACGGGTAAAATAAAACGAAATCAACCTATAGCCGATGGACGTATACAGTCGGGCGGTGCAGTAGGTTCTCCTCCTGTTGATGATGAATTCCTTTATAACGTTATAGATGTCTTGGAACGCATCTCCAACGAAACAGGTAAAACCATTTCGCAGATTGCTATTAATTGGTTGGCACAGCAGGAAACCGTGTCCAATATTGTTATCGGTGCACGAAACGAGCAACAGCTTATCGAGAATATCGAAGCACTTGGTTGGTCTTTATTGAAAGAATACCGCTCTGAGTTAACTGCCATTACTAAACAAACGCCTATCTATCCACATTGGATCGGGGAAAGATAGACTGTAATATCAACTCATAAATGCCTAAATATTATTCCATCAAATGCGGAAGAATATTTAGGCATTTTCATTTATAAATAGTTTAGCGCTCGCACTTATTTTTTAATACTCAACCAATCGATCGCATCTTGCAGCTCCCGGAGTTCATAGCCCTTAGCTTCGCCTGGACTGATGTAACTAAAGGCATCCGTAAATTTTTCTACCGCTTTTTGATCGGTTACGATAGCCATCTTCTTCCAATCCGTAAAGTGCTTCACTCCTGCTATCAGATCCTGCACCCAGGCACCTGCAGTAAAGTTCTGCACATCGGTATCCAATACCAAAAGATAGTAGATCTCTTTATATTGATTGGCCAGGGATTCCAGTCCGGGCAATAAAACATCTTTTAGATCATCTTTGGTGACCTCTCCACTTGCACGAACGCCAAACACATGGTCAGGCAGATTTTGAATAACTGTAAGCATATTATGAACGTTATGTATACAAAAGATACAAACAAGGCTCCATTTAGTTCACATCGGCTCTTTGTTATAATTTTTCTAATGTAAAATCATCACCGTAAACAGTTCCGTTACCAGCCTTATAAAAGTATAAAGTTGCCGTTGTTTGTGTCGCTCCCGTTGTAAAAGTGACGGAATTATTGCTGTATGCAGTGGTATTAAAGGCCGCATCGACAGCAGCGCCGCCATAACCTTTAACCCCAAGTAACACCTGTTGTCCAGCTGCGGCAACTTTACCATATCCAGAAAACCGATAAGTCGTATTAGGCTGCAGTCCCGTTAGATACTGTTCAACAGCATTTGCTCCCCCCGTCAATTGAATACATTTTAATCCGGTGCGCATATTGGAACTAACAATCGCCGCATTGCCACCCCAAGAAGTCCAAGGCGAAAGTGTACCCGTTTCAAACCCACCATTGTAAAAGATAGGCAGATTATAAACACGTACATAATCCACTTGCATATTAAACGGCAAATCCGCGTTCGTAATAGCACCAGGCCAACCCGCTCCACCAGCTTGATTTAAAATTAAATAAAAAGGAACATCAAATGGCCATTGTTGCCAGGTCGCTCCAGTGGCCTTCGTATACGTATACTGAAGGGTATTATTAACAAAAAATTTGAGCGCATTCGGGCTCCACTCGAGACCATAAATATTATAGTCTGCGGCATTATAGCTCGTAGAATGTGTCGCACTGGTACCTCCCCCAGAACCTGTTACCGTAGCATTATGCACCGATTGATGCACGACCATCTCATTATTGACATGCTCCATAATATCGATTTCACCGCATCCCGGCCATCCAGCATAAGCCGTTGCAGGTTCCGGCATCATCCATATCGCTGGCCACGAACCCCTTCCTTGAGTAAATTTTGCCCTGACCTCTACTTTACCAAACGTCATACTGAATTTACTCTGTGATTTAACACCGCCGCTATGATAAGCAACCGGATCTGTTGGAATCACAGCATTGTCCATGCGCAGCATGAGATTATTACCATCTTGCGAAACATAGTCAGGTGTATGCGTCATATACTTGTTCCAGGCTACAGTACCGCGTTCGGCATAGCTCCATTTACTGTTGTCAAAGCCCCCTACCGTATTGAATTCATCCGACCAAATTAATTCATAATCGGATAGACTTTGTACGGAAGCGGTAATCGCAACCGCTTTTGTTTTTGACAGATTTAACAATTGATCAGTTGATTGGTTTACTTGTTCTTTGCTGCAGGATACATGCATACTGCAAACAGCTAGCAAAGAACCAGCTGCCATAAAATTTAGGGTTTTTCTGTTCATAATGATTATTTAAAAATTTAAAAAGTGCTCACTATAAATTGTAACTAGAAAATCCTCTTTGATCACAGTCTTTACGGTCTTATCTAATCTTACCCACGTTAGTTACAAGGTTATTGGTCATATTTATGTATTACATAATATTTCTAAGATACAATAAATTTTAGGATAACAACTAATTTTTTAATAAAAACTAGACAGTATGGCGAATGCATTCCCTTTGCACCTACATTGAAAGACAGCAAAAAATTACAAGGATAGGTTTAAGCTATAATTTAAATCATTTCCATCATTTCCGAGATGCTTAACGACATAAATGACATCAGATTTCTCTTAAATAAATAACATAACAACAAACATTTTCTTGCCGTTTACACGTTAAAATAAGAAATACTTGTGGGGAAGAATGAAGATACAGAAGAGTAAAAATTAACCAAATAGAGCTGTAATAAACGTGAAAAGATGCTTTCCGATTAAGGAAAGCATCTTTTCTTTATAATGACTGCAAAGCTTTGATGTTTGTTTTCACCAAAGCTTTATCGTTCTAAAAAATAAGACTAACCATTTAGCATTTTTACTGCTAAAATATGTTTACACAGTCCGCGTTTTCCTTGATGATTCGTAAACCAGTCGCAGGTACATTGCTGTTTGTCTCCAGCAATAATGACGGTATGTTTTACACCCGAACCTTCAACCCGGGCTTCGATGTAGCTTGGCGTATTTTTGACAAATTGAACACCATCTGTTGTCACTAATTTCTGCGCATTCTTCAATCTAGGATTTAGAGCCAGGATACGCTCTGTCTTGAAGGGCAATCTGCGGTAATAGTGCTGATGATCGTGCAGATCATACCCGAGTAAACCTATTGAAGAAAGGGAACCTGTCAAGGTATCCATGGATGCAAAATCCACATCGTGTTCTATCGCTAATAAAGTCGGATCAAAAAGTGCATTAGACTTAAGCAGGCTGTTCACGGCATGGACCCATTCTTGAGGCACCGCCTTGACCATATTTTCCAATACATTTCCTTCCCCTGAAAAACCGCGGTAGTTATCGGGCGATAATGCCAACGAAAGCCTGATCTTACCAAAATCGGCAACAAAGGCACAACTCTCGCCTCCGTCTTCCTGATAGACGATCAACTTTTCGGCATAAGGCAAGATTCCTTCCAATAAACGCAAGCGCTGTACACCGCCTACGCGTACTGATCCCGCTGTTGCAATAGGTGAAAACACAAACCTGGGCCCTCTCTGGCTCAGGAATAACTCACCTTTCACATTCCCTTTTGGAATGCCCTGAAACAATTGGATAATCTGTATTTTGGACAAACTGTATTTTTCTTGCATACCGGCAAGATAAAGCTGTACAGAGGTCAATCCTTTGATCCATCGGGGTGGTAAAGTGACTTTCTTTTCCACTACTTTGGTTTTATCGGTACTGATGGAAACCTCTTTACTTCCGACACCCAGCACCATTTTCTCCGTTTTTTTAACGGCATTTAAAGCATTGAGCATAGGCTCATTAAAGTCTACATTGGTCGTACCACTACTGATAAACTCGCCATCAATGGCATCTTCAAGCAGGTCAACCCGTGCATACACACCATTGCAGGAAGAGAATCCTTCAAAGCGGATCTGATCTGTACCGGCAGATACAATAGGATCCCGTAGGCTCGGCGGTACCGGTCCAAAACTGGACTGCACCACTTTGGCCAATGTTAATAAGCATTTTGAAGTTAACAGCGGATCGGTAATACTGCCCCAGAAAAAACACGGAACAGCACTTACTTCACTTAATTCGGACTGGTGGGCAAGCACCAATTGCTGCATACCTGATTGCTGTACAAGTGTTGAATTATTGCTGTAGCTGAACGCTAAATCTGTAATTGCCATGTCTTATTTGCTTAATTTTTTTAATATCGGTTGTAATGATTTAAAAACCATTAATTTCTCAAATACCTGCTTCATTTCAATGGAAATTTCCTGATTTTCCTTATGTACCAGATCATAATATAGTTCGATCAGTTTCTTGAAATTAGTCGGCATTTTTTCAGCTATAGTGTAATCCAGGAGCATCTGATTGATCACCTGTATCAAAGCATTATTATGTTTGGAAGAGATATCCCGACACTGCCCCAAAACCTCCTCTAATCTTCCTAATGGACCATAAGTATGACTCATCAGGATGCCCAGGAAATACCCCAGATCCTGAACCGGTAATCGATGCCTATCGATGGCCGTGATGAGCACTTCTGTAGCCATGGCGCGAACTTCTTTTTCTTTGTTAAAACATGAAGTCGCTAAAAATAGCACCGAATGCCGATCAAAGTTAAAGAAATCATACATCATTTCCTGCAAATAACCGATCGGTGTCTTTCCACCTTGATCACATTTAGCCGCTAACCCCAAGGTCAGAAACAAAGAAAGACTTTCGGTATTCTGAGGCATCACACTATGCATGTAAGAGATATCATCTTTATAGAGATAATAACTATGCAAACTGTCCTTGCCCCGTTGATAAATATCCTTGTGGTAAATAAAGGTGTGCGGTTCTTGTTTGAAGTTTGGAAAGTGGAAACTTAATTTTTCACCATCATACACCATTTCTGATTTTTTAGTCTGATAATTATATCCCTGATAATAAGAAGGTGTAAACGTAAGCTCCGGTTGGAAAGGCGCTACGGCAAAGGGTATGTCTTTCAAATTTTCATCTTCAAATTCCGGAAAAACAGCCTCTGGATAATGCGTCCGGGCAACAGTAGCCCAAACACCCAGCCAGCCTACATGCGCATTATCGGATGAAGATAATAGCTTCTTGACCCATGATTTTTTTTCAATTTTCAGTTCGTCATCAAATCCTAACGCATAGGTCAGGACTGCTTTGACCTGACTGTCGTTTACCTGATCGATCAGCGCTACAACACCATCCAGATCTTCGCGAACGGTGCGGCTCAAAGCGATAGACAGATCCAATAAATCTAGGGCTACGCCTTTATCTTGATAATCTAAAATACGCTGTACTACTGTTTGAGGAGCAATCCAAAAAGGTTCATGCGTCGGTAAACTCAATAAAGGCAATTGAATTTCTTTTGCGATATGACGCTGTAGCTGTGTTAACTGCTCTCCGATCATACTGGCCCATTTGGAATAGTTTGAGTATCGATCCGTATTCTGATAGATCTTATTCGGCTGGAAGTACATATTTAAAAATACCCCCGAAAAGTGATGAAACCATTGCGATTCCCGGTAAACTTTCTGAAGCTGATTGATATAGGGCTCCAGCTGTTCCTTATAATCCGCCGGAAAATTCGCTCTTTGCAAGACCCAGGCATTCATCAATATTTCCATCTGAACGGCATCTGCACTACCGATGACCTCTCCTATCTTAAACAAAATATCATTCCAACTCGCAGGATAACTAATAGGTTGCTGGAGTTTTTTTTCGTTCACTGGATCAAAAACATATTCCTCTCCGGTACTGATCAATAATTCACTTAAGATTTCCTGTTCAGTATAGCTGGATGCCGCCATTAAATTTTTTAAATCTGCAGGAATACTTCCCAGCATTTGCGCACTGTAAAGCGTAAGTTTTTCTGTAAGTGCTTCTATCGGATCTTTCTGATGTTTTAATATAAATTTCGCCGCTCGATCCTGCAATTGCAGATCCTGGACCATAAAGATATCGGCCGCCTGAAGAATAAATTGTTCTTTTACTTCGGGACGGTTTTTAAGCAATTTATCAAATTGTACCAGAAGCGTTTTAAGTGCCGATTTAATATCATTGCGCATAAAAAGACCCTCAGACCAGGTTAGAAATTCTTCCATTCTAAAGTCAGCATGTGCAAAATAAGGTTTTAAAGTATCGACGACGAAATTGACCACCGCACTATTTTCAGCGTGTAGCAACGGAAAAAATAACTCCTGGTGCTCCAGCAGCATTTTCTCATCCACGCCTATCCGATCGATCAATTTTCTAAAATAACTCTTTAGGTTAATGTTCCAATTTTTGGTTTGAACCTCCAAAGCACTTGTTAAAATAAACGCTTTATCAATTTTATTATCGGCCAGCAATTGATCAAATATTTTATCCCAGGTCAGTTCATTGACCTGATTTTCATACCTATAATTAGAGTAAACCGTATGGATCGGTGTTTCATAATCAAAAACAAGTGGAATATCGCGCTGTATGGTCAATTCATCCGTTGTAAAGAAGCTCAGTAAAGCAGCTGATGGATTATGGAGTCTTGACATCGAATTTGCGTAAACCTCCGGTTCAAATTCCAGAAACCCCTTACTTTCCGCGTACCTTAAAGTATCATAATCAACAGATTGCCACGTATTTTTACGAACGTATTGAAGCAAATATGGTGTCAGCCAATTGGGTTTGGCATACGTTAGAATCTGGTCAACTTCCGGGCTTCTCACTTGATTAATTAATTCGATAAATACATCCCAGCTAGCAGCATCCGAACCACTAAAGGTCGCTAAAGCCAATAATTTGACCATTCGTTGCTGCCCCTTTGTCCCGCGTATACCCCAATCATACTGCGCTTTCGACTTAAACAAAGGATCTTTGGAGAGATCCACATAATCAACCCAATAGCGTTTGGCAGCACGAATCTCCTTTTTAATAACCTCTAGATTCCCACTTGCATATTCTTCCAGATAAGGAATAATATCAGATACACTGCCTTTACTGATGAGCTCTTTAATACGCTTCACCGCTTCTTCTTTACGCTGCGCGGAGGCGTTAGGTTTCCGCACAGCTCCCTCTTTTGTAACTTGTGGCGCTACTTCTACTGTGCCGTCCTCCGAATATCCTTTCTTAGTTTTCTCATTAATAAGCTTCTCCGCATCCTTGAGACACGCTTCTTCACTATCAAATGTTTTATCTTTAGATTGCCCAGCAGTACCATTTCTACCATAAGTCACTGTATGTGTTGCACCGTTTGTTTGTATTTCCCAGAATTTATCAGATGTACCGTCAATGAATTTTAGATGCTTAAACATAATTGCCTTTACGAATTGTTAAACCTTTATTGTCAAAACTAAATATATAAAATTTTGACAGATTAAACATCAAATATAAATTTTAAAGAAAAGAAAACGTGCGTTTGAAGCTATTTAAATCATCAAATAACAATAATCGAAGAGTGCAATTACGGATTTGGAATAAAATTTACTTTATTTAAAGATATTCTTTTGTTCCTATTTGAGATTACCGTTAAAAACCTTGATACTAAGCCTCTCGCTGATTTAGCCTACCCGGATTCGTCAGACTTTCTTAATAAATGATATAAAATATGTACTTTGGCTTCAATAAAATTTGGTACATATGTCCATCAGTGAAATTGCAAAACATTTAAACGTATCCAAATCGACCGTTTCATTGGTCATCAATGGAAAAGCAGAGAAAAGCAGGATCAGTAAAGTACTCACAAAACGTGTTTTAGATTATATTGAAGAAATTGGTTACAAGCCAAATGCATTAGCGAAAAGCTTAGCAACAGGCAAATCTCGGACCATTGGTCTCATCGTTGAAAACATCGGTGACTCATTCTTTGGTCCAATAGCCTTGTACATTGAAGAATATTTACGCAAGTACGAATATCAAGTACTTTACAGCAGTACTATGGGCAATAATAAACTTGCTGCTGAAATCATACAGACCATGATCGATAAGCAAGTTGATGGCTTAATTCTGGCGCCCACAGACCATATCGAGAAAGAAGTAAAACGCATCGTCGACAGCAATACACCTATTGTGCTGTTCGACCGAAAGATCTTGGGCATTGACGCCAATTATGTGGGCACCAATAATTATGAAGCCAGCAGCACGGCAATTCAGCATCTTTTAGAACAGGGATACCGGAACATCGGAATGGTCACCATCAATTCGCAACAACCGCAAATGCAGGATAGATTACAGGCCTACCTCACCACGCTCGATCAGCATAGCCTGAAGCCACATGTGTGTTTAACCAGTTTCAGCGAAAAAAAAGAACATGGTTGGAAAGAGATACGCGAATGGTTAGACAAAAATACGCATCTTGATGCACTTTATTTTAGTACCAATTACCTCTGTGTGATGGGTATAAAAGCCCTTCAAAATCTTCAAAACGAACGTCAATTAGCCTTCATCACTTTCGATGACCACGAAATATTTGAACTCGTACAACCGCCAGTTTCTTGTATCCGCCAGCCTCTGGAAAAAATCGCAAAAAGTATCGTACACATGCTCGTGACCCAATTAACGGCCAAAGAAAAGTGTATTGCAGAAGATATTATCCCTTCAGAATTACAAATCCGAAAAAGTTCTTTGTAAAAAAATTGGAGAATTTATTTTAATTCTCTAGTTTTACAAAAATAGCAAAACCGGTTTTGCTTATTATTCTTAATCAACCATTATAAATCATGCTTACTCAAATAAACTTGGAGAACTCCTGTTGCCTTATGATCGGCAATCCCTACTTCCTTTTCATGGCTCAACAAATACTGCACTATGAAAGATAACATTACAATCTGTATCGATATCGGCGGTTCACACCTGACGGCAGCATCCCTTAAAAAAGAAGGAAAACAATATTTTCCCATCAAAGAGATGCAAGGTGATGTGAACAGTGCAGCAAGCCGTGATATTATTTTAGCGCAGTGGGACCAAATCATCCAATCGGTCTGGAACAGGGAACATGAAAAAATTGATGCCATGATCGTCTCTATTCCAGGACCTTTTGATTATGAAAATGGGATCTGCCTGATGGACGGCATGCATAAGTATCAGTCCCTATTGCAGATGGATATCAAATCTCATTTTATGAAACAATATGGTGTCTATGGAGAAAATATCAAATTTATCAACGATGCAAAAGCATTTCTACTGGGCGAACTTTATCACCATAACCTGCAAGACAAACGGATTGCAGGTCTAAGTATTGGGACAGGTTTAGGATCGGCTTTTTACACCGACAAACAGGTCAGCGACCTAAATTATGGGTCGGCACCATTCCGCACAGGTATAGCCGAAGATTTTATCTCCACAAGAGGTATCCTTTCGCATCTCAAGCAAAATGGAACAGATGGAATAGCGCATATCAAAGCGCTGGTCGACAACGAAAAATTGATTCAGGAACGGACAGCAGCCTTTTCATTTCTTGCAGAAGCCTTAGTCGATTTTATCAAACTCCACATCCTTACGCTTAAACCAGAAGGGTTGATTTTAGGGGGAAGTATTGCCAAATCGCATCACCTTTTTCTCCCGGCCGTTCAAAAAGAAATCAACATGCCCATATATGTTGCCTCATTTAACAGCTGGAATTTATTTTTAGGATTAGCAACCTCACTTAGCTTATGAAAAATGTTTGGAAGTTTTCATTAATAGCTGCCCTAGGCGGCTTTTTATTCGGTTTTGAAACTGCAGTAATTTCAGGTGCCGAACAGATCATTCAAAAACTGTGGCAACTCGATGCTTTCTGGCATGGACTGACAGTTTCCATATCACTAATCGGAACCATCGTGGGCGCTATTGTCGCTGGCCGTTTTTCAGAACGTTACGGCCGAAAACCCGTCCTGAGCGCCATCGCACTTTTATATCTGCTCTCCGCCATTGGCTGTGGTGCCTCCCCTTTTTGGAGCTTGTTTCTACTCTTTAGATTCCTAGGGGGCCTAGCCGTTGGTATCAGTTCGGTGGTCGGACCTGTTTATATTTCCGAAATATCACCGGCCAAAGACCGAGGTAAATTAACAGGGCTATTTCAGATTATGATCGTAAGTGGGATACTTGTGGCTTATTGTACCAATTTTCTTTTTGCAGATACCGGGGATCATGCTTGGCGGTATATGCTTGCCATCATGGCTTTACCTGCCGGAATCTTTTACGTACTCCTGAAAAAAATTCCAGAAAGCCCACGTTGGCTCGCTTTACATCGCAATATCGATGAAGCAAATGCCGTATTCCATACACTGGGACAACCGGCTCTGACACAAACGCAGCAGACCGAAAATACCCGTCATTCACCTTCTCTGTGGCAGAAGAAGTATTATAAACCGATTGCTTTTGCCGTACTTCTCGCATTTTTTAATCAGATGACCGGTATCAATGCGATCCTGTATTACGCTCCCCGCATCTTTGAAATCGCAGGTTTTGAAGCACAGCTCAGTTACCTCCAGCCGATCTTTATTGGAGGCACCAATGTCGTATTCACCTTTCTAGGCATGAGTATCATTGACAAATTTGGTAGAAAAAAATTACTCTTGACAGGAGCAGTGGGCATGTTTATATTCCTAATGCTTACCGCTTTCGGTCTCAAATCAGGCCATTCCACCTATCTCTTGTTTTATATCATTGGCTTTATTGGGGCATTTGCACTATCGCAGGGCGCTGTAATCTGGGTATTTCTTGCAGAAATATTTCCTAATGAAATACGCGCCAAAGGTTCTTCACTCGGAAGCACGACACATTGGATATTTGCCGCTATCATTTCCTGGATATTTCCTGTTATCGTAGAAGGAGGAGAAAATGGCGGATTCTATATTTTTCTCTTTTATGGAATAATGGTCGTTCTATCCTTTATTTTCATCCTATTCCTTCCTGAAACAAAAGGCAAAACCCTAGAAGGTATTGATCAGAATACGAACTAACATACCCATAAACAGAAAAAGGGGCAACATACATGTTGCCCCTTTTTTATTATCAATTTTTTCGGTCTTTTTCGCCTGTACATGTAGATCGATATCCTTTTAATCTTTATCGAAATACGTTTTTCAAAAAAAATATTCAAAATAATAGGTTATTTCAATAATATATTTAAATTTGTTAAACCGGTTTAGTTATACAGCAAACACGGTTTAGCAATCTAGCTAAAATAACCAACATATAAACTTTTATTCACTATGATTAAAAAGTCAAAATTATTCCTGGTTTCAGGTATACTGCTATTTGGGCATGCCCCTTATATAGCAATATCGAAACCTACTTTCCTCAAATGGACGGCTGCCCAGCAAGCTGTGCAGGGGAAAGTCATCGATGAAAACGGCAAGCCTATTCAGGGAGCTACCGTACTTTTGCTTGGAACCACCACAACAGTGGTGACGAATCCAGAAGGAAGCTTTTCCGTGCCTGGAAAAATTGGAGACCGCATTCGTGTCACCTACATAGGCTACCAAAATGTTGAAATGCGCATCGAAAGCAATGTCATCAGCGTTCAGATGACTGCAGACAGTCAATCGCTCGACGAAGTGATTGTGGTCGGTTACGGCACTACAACCCGTAGATCTGTTGTAGGGGCAGTAGATCAGATCAATGCCAAAGCCATTGAAAACAGACCTGTTGCCAACGTTACCCAGGCGCTACAGGGTGCCTCTCCAAGTCTCAACATCCAGCAACGAAGCATGGATCCCAATGACAACACCATGAACATCAACATCAGGGGGATTTCCACCATGAACAGTAACGGTCCACTGGTTGTCATCGACGGTCTGATCTCTGAATCCGGAGCACTCAACAAACTCAATCCAGCAGATATCGAAAGCGTATCTGTACTAAAGGATGCTGGTTCAGCCGCCATTTACGGTTCCAGATCAGCAAACGGAGTATTGCTTGTGACAACAAAATCGGGAGTAAAGAACCGGGCGCCACGCGTTACTCTATCTGCGATGGCCGGTATTCAAGATCCTAAAATCCTTTTTTCCCCTATTGCAGGCTACCAAAATGCCACCTTGAAAAATCTTGCCCTAACAAATATTGGTTCAGACCCGGAGTTCACTCCCGATCAGATCATGGATCTCTACAACCATCGCGATGAGGAAGAGTGGAATTATGACCGGATCATGCAGACTGCCCTGCAGCAAAATCATAATGTCTCCATTTCTGGTGGTGGTGAGCATTCGACCTATCTTTTCTCTGGAGGCTATCTCAATCAACGGAGCAATTTTGTCGGTAACAAAGACTATGGAATCGAACGCTTCAACCTGCGTTCCAACCTCAGCAATGAATTTGGAATCTTCAAATTAAGTAGTATTTTGGCCTATTCCAGAAATAACGGACTGAACACGACAGCTGGCAATGCCATCATCAATTCCTCCCGTATCCCCTCCTACTATTATTATCGGATGCAGGCCGACAATGGCCGCTACCTGATCAATAATGCGCTGACCGATCAGAATCCCTTAGCCGAATTAAGGGAAGGTGGATACCAGAAGAAAGACAATGATTATTTCAATGCCAACATTGCGTTGGATGTGAAACTCATGGAAGGTTTGAAATTGCGCGGGGTTTTCGGTGCAGAACTCACTTCAGATCACCGCTACATCCGACGGATGCAGGTACCGCTGTATTCCAGTGCAGACGCAGAAAAACCTTTGGTATATGTCAATTCAACCCGTAATACCGAAGACTTTAATGAAAAAGTGTCCATGCTCAACTATCAATTGTTATTGGATTACAACCGCACCTTTGGCGATCATGAATTCAAAGGTCTTTTCGGGGCTACCAATGAGTCTTTTACCCGCCGGCAAAATGAAATCAAATTGCAGTTCACCGATCCGATCTTAGGTACACCAACCACAGGAACCATCATCGATCCTTCCAGTAGAACCACACCCGAAGGCACCGAAGAGACGAGCATTACATCACTCATCGGAAGACTAAACTATGCGTATGCCCAACGTTATTTTATGGAAGCCTCTTTCCGTTACGACGGCTCTTCCAAATTTGCCAAGCATAACCGCTGGGGCTTCTTCCCATCGCTATCGCTCGGCTGGCGCATCTCGGAAGAGGGTTTTATGGAATCCTATAAAGAACGTGTCGGTGATCTAAAACTCCGTTCTTCATACGGTATATTGGGAAATCAAGATATTCCTCCTTATCAGTACCTCACCCGCTATACACCGGTCAATAACAGTTACGGCTTCAACAACGAAGCTGTCAGTGGAGCTGGGTTTACTTATGCCAATGAAGACCTGCGCTGGGAAAAAACGCATAATTTCAATATCGGAGTAGATGCCTCATTCTTTCATAACAGTTTGACCGCCAGCTTCGATTATTTCCATAAAAATACAAGTGATATCCTCATCACTCCAACGATTCCATCAACATTTGGAACGGGACCTGCCAAGACTAATATTGGAAAGATGAAAAATCAAGGATGGGAATTTGTACTTTCCTACAGAACGAAAACCGGTGAATTCCAACATAATTTCATGGCAAACATTGGAGACTCACACAATGAGGTGACTTATTTTGAAGGAAAAGAGCAGTTCTCCGAATCCGACCGCATCCGAAAAATAGTACGCGAAGGACTACCTTTTAATTCCTACTACGGTTATAAAGTTCAGAACTATTTCAAAAATATACAAGAAATTGAAACCGCAGCATTACCAGTTGGCGTTGCCGCTTCGGATTTGCAACCTGGTGACGTCCGCTATATTGACCGCAATAATGATGGTGTCATAGATTCCAAAGACCGATTTGTCTTGGGCAATGCCTTTCCTCGTTACACCTTTGGATTTACATACGACCTCACTTACAAAAACATCGATTTCAGCATGTTCTGGCAAGGTGTGGGCAGTAGGGATATGATGGTAAGGGGCGAATTGGTCGAGCCGTTCCACGAGAACTACTCCTATGCCATCTATCAGCACCAGCTCGATTATTGGACACCGACCAATACGGGAGCAGCATGGCCAAGGCTCACGGCCGCAGGCTCAGCATCGACTACGAATAATTACCAAACGGAATCAGATATCTTCTTATTCAACGGTAAGTATGCCAGACTGAAAAACCTGCAGATCGGCTATTCCTTGTCATCGAACTTCGCAAGCCGCCTGCATCTGCAAAAGGCACGGATATTTGTGAACGCCCAAAATCTGCTGACGCTGAGTCTCAACTCCTGGATCGATCCGGAATCTTCAGAATTTGATGGCAACATGTCAGGGGCAGCAAACAGCGGACGAAACTACCCGACATTAAAATATTACGGTTTAGGAATAGATATTCAGTTTTAAAAATAAGAACATGAACAAAATTTTAAAAATGATGGGTATTACTGGTTTCGTGGTGGCTTTCACAAGCTCTTGCAACAGCATGGATCCCGTCCTGACAAAAGAATTTACAGATGCCACCTATTGGGAATCTGCAGCCAATGCCGAACTGATGGTTAACATGGCTTACAATCAAATGTATTCTGCTGATAAAATGTGGAATGACGAAGCACTCAGTGACAATATCTACGAGGGACGTTCGGCAACCGACCAACGGCTGATCCGAAATGGTTTGGCTAATCCAAACATGCCACGTTTCGCCTCGGAGTGGTCCGATGCCTACGGTGGATTAAAGACCTGCCATGTATTTTTGGCCAATTTGGATCGTGTCCCTGATGGCAACGAAGCCTGGAAAAAAAGAAAATCAGCAGAAATCCGTTTTATACGCGCTTTCATTTACTTTCGTCTTGTCAACTTTTTCGGGGACGTACCATTTTTCACCTCCGATATTACCTTGGCAGAATCAGAAACAATCAAGAGAACCCCTAAAGCAACTATACTTGCTTTTATCCATGACGAGCTCTCCGCCATCAGCATGATGCTTCCAAATCGCAATGAATTGGCTTTAAGTGACCGCGGACGAATCACTAGAGGTGCGGCAATGGCCTTTCAAGCACGAGCATATCTATATGAGAGCAATTGGCAGAAGACAGCTGATTACTGCGACAGTCTGATGCAACATCAGGGTGTCTACGGCACTTATGCCCTATTCAATAGCTATGAAGGTCTTTTTCAGCCCGCCAATGAATACAATCAAGAAGTCATCTTAGATTATGCTTATGTTCCGGGTAAAAAACAATGGAATAAACTTTACGATGCAGCCCCCCTATCTGCCGGTGCTCGCCTCAATGCCTATGCGCCACTTCAAAGTTTAGTCAATAACTACTTAACCACAAAGGGTATTCCGATAACAGAAGATGCTGCCTATTCGGACAACAATCCCTATGTTAATCGCGATCCCCGTATGTCAGCAACGATTGTCTTCCATGGTGGCCAATGGACCGACTTTAATGGAACGATACGTACCATCTATACAAAACCCGGTACAGGAAGCAACGATACCGAAAAAGCAGATGTATATATAAATGCTAGTGCAAATTCCTCCCCAACAGGTTATTATGTCAAGAAATATTATGATCCATCCGTAACCCAGGATTACAACTCAGGCCTCAATATCATTATGTTCCGTTATGCCGATGTCCTGTTGATGTATGCCGAGGCGCAGCATCAATTGGGTAAGATGGATGCCAGCGTCTGGAACCGTACAATCCGCCCCATCCGAGATAGAGCCAAATTTACAGCAGCATCAGCACTCGATTTCCCTACAGGAATAAGCGCGGCAGCACTTACTACCCTGATTCGTAATGAACGTCGAAGCGAGCTCGCACTGGAAGGCTTACGCTATTACGATATCGTACGCTGGAAAGCTGGAAAAACTTACTTAGACGGTACCGTCACCGGAGCAAAATTCGCCAATGGCAACTCGGATTATATCCGCCTTGATAACCGCAGGTTTGATGACAACAGAGATTACCTCTGGTCGGTGCCACGTGCCCAAATGGATCTGAACAAAAATTTGTTACCCAATAATCCGGGTTACGCAAACTAATTTAATCGCATAAAATCATGAAAAAAACAGCAATATTAATCTGGCTTGCCGCCGTTATAGCCACCTTAGGATCTTGTAAAACCGACAACATCGCCTATACAGATGTACAGGTCACAGCAGTCGACAACTTATTTGAACCTTTCGACAATAAAGCCGTTAAACTGGTAAGCGCAGCCTCGGCATCACTCTTCTTTGAATGGGAAGCGGCACTGACCGAAGACGGCGGGGCTCCACAATATGAAATCGCCTTTGATGTCGTAGGTGGAGATTTTTCAAAACCGCTCTATAAACTGACCTCAAACAATAAAGGCTATGCGACCAATGCCTATATCACTCATAAAGTGCTCAATTCAGTTGCTTCCCTTGCAGGAATCAATCCGGGAGAAAGTGGTGATGTACAATGGACGATTGTCACTTCCCGTGGTATCAACCGTGTTATTTCACCCGTAGTGCGTAAACTCAAAATCTCAAGCCTCGAAGGATTTGCCGATATTCCAAACGAACTGTATGCTACAGGAGAAGCTTCCGAAGGTGGAGCTGACATCGCCGCTGCCCTTGCTTTTAAACAGACAGCCACAGGTGAATTTGAAATCTACACCAAATTGGAAGCTGGTAAAAAATATGTTTTTGTAGATCGAAAAGATAACGATGCACGCCGCTTCTATTCAGACAACCAGGTCAAACTAAAAGAAGCAACCGAAGATCTCAGTATGGAAGTTACCAAAACTGCGGTATACCGCATCCAGGTAGATTTCAATGTAGCGACCATCAATTTTACTGAAATCAAATCGATCGGTCTTTGGTTTTCGCCAGATAATAAAATTATGTTCAACCTTCCTTACCAAGGCAAAGGTATCTGGTCAGGTACTGGGGTCATTGCTTTCAAGCAAGAAGGCTGGGGAAAAGATGAACGCTACAAATTTCAGTTGGAAACCGTGGCCAACAATAAAAATGTGATCGAGCAGTTTGGTGCAAAAAATCCAACCGACAGCCGTCCAACGCCTGCCAGTGATCCAGCATACTATTATATTAAATTGCTTAAAGCAGTTACCCAATGGGATGATAAATGGAAATTTGCAAGTGAAGTGGACGGCAAGTCGACAACGGTTAGCGTCATTTTACAAGGAGATAAAGAGTACACCCATCAAGTCACCGTCAACTAACGCATTATGATGAAATCAATGTATATAGGACTGCTCGTCCTCAGCTTGTTCAGCCTCAACAGCTGCAGCAAGATCAACGATGAATATCAGTTCAACGACGAGCTGGATATCACGTGGGATCAGATGGCGCAACAAACTTCAGATGAACTGATCACCCAATTTTGGAACAACGAAGGCTATTTTAACTATGGAAGTGATGGCTCAGATCTAGGTTTCCAGTACTGGCCCAATGCACATGCCATGGATGTTGTCATCGATGCCTATCTCCGTACCCAGGACCCCAAATATAAAGACTACTTCGCCAAGTGGTTTGAAGGTGTCAAAAAGAAAAATGGCAATACGTATGAAAATGTTTTCTATGATGATATGGAGTGGAATGCACTGACCATGCTCCGCCTTTTTGAGATCACAAAAGAGCAAAAGTATATGGATGCAGTTTTGCACCTCTGGAATGATATCTTAAAAGCGTGGAATACCGAATATGCCGGCGGCGGATTAGCCTGGCGCAAGGATATGCTTTATTCAAAAAATGCCTGTTCCAACGGACCTGCAAGTATCCTTGCCGCCCGGTTGTATAAACTCACAAAAGATGAGCAATACCTGGATTGGGCCATCCGCATCTACGATTGGCAAAAAGAAACCCTTTTTGACAGGGCTACAGGTGCGGTATACGACAATATCAATGGCGAAACCGACGTCATCAATATGACTGCCCTCACCTATAACCAGGGGACATTTGTAGGAACAGCAGTGGAACTTTTTGATATTACGAAAGATCCTCTCTATATGAACGATGCACAAAAAGCATCCAATTATACGATGACCAAATGTATCGATGCCAGTAATAATGTCCTCCGCAATGAAGGAGATGGAGATGGAGCCCTGTTTAAAGGGATCTTTGTACGTTACTTTATTGAATATTTGAAAAGAGATGGTATTAACGAAGCCTTTCGGTCAAAATTTGAAAACTTCATTCGTAACAACGGAAAAGTAGCCTGGCAGCAAGGGCAAGATACGGGGATCCTACTTTTCAGCCCATCATGGACACAAAAACCACTCGGACAGACACAATTAACGAGCCAATCCAGCGCTGCTATGCTTTTTGAAGGACTGGCATCATTTGAAAAATCAACTAAAAAATAACGAATATGATCAAGCAAATCGTTGGAACAGGGATCGCCCTGTTAATTACAACAGGTCTCTATGCACAACAAGCCAGTGAAAATACCGCTTATCAACGAGCGGTTAAAAGCCTACAGATAATTGAAAAACTTTATGGTGTAGCAGATGGAAAGCATCTTTTCCGCGAAGTTTATCCTTTTGACCAGACTTACAATGCGAGCTATCTTGGAGATGGAGATAACAGCAAGAAATCAAACCCCTACTCCTATCTTTGGCCATTTTCAGGAAGCTTATCCGCTTACACAGCACTTCTTGAAAAATCAAATGATCCAGAGATCAAAAAGCATATTGACCAAGAGGTGCTTCCGGGACTTGAAAATTACTATGATAAACGTCAACCTGCAGCCTACGCCTCCTATGTAAATAGTGCGCCGACATCAGACCGCTTTTATGACGACAATATCTGGCTGGGTATTGACTTTGCTGACCTCTATTTGCAAAGTAAAAATCCTGCATATTTAGCAAAGTCAAAGGAAATCTGGACTTTTGTAGAAAGTGGTATGGATGACAAGCTCGGTGGTGGTATCTATTGGTGCGAACAACGAAAAGAATCTAAAAACACCTGTTCCAATGCTCCTGCGGTCGTTTATTTACTTAAATTATATGAAGCAACACAAGAAAAAAAGTATCTTACGCAAGCCATTACACTTTACAACTGGACGATGAAAAATCTCGAGGATCCGGCCGATCACTTATATTGGGACAACATCAACCTGAAAGGGGAAATTCAGAAAACGAAATATCCCTACAATACAGGACAGATGATCCAAGCAGGTGCCTTGCTGTATAAGTTGACCAAAGAAGAAAAATATCTGAAAGATGCACAGCTCTCAGCAAAATCAGCATTGGCTTATTTCTTCTATCCCGCAGGAAATGGAAAGGATAAAACTGCAAACTATCTCGTACTTAAAAAAAGCGACAATTGGTTTATCGCCATCATGTTGAGAGGATTTATTGAGCTTTACCACCAAGATAAAAACAGCCAATACATCCAAGCTTTTCATTCCAATTTGGAACATGCATGGAAAGCCATGCGAGACAAAAACGGCTTATTCGGAACAGAGTGGACTGCAGATGCAAAACCTTCTGATCAGAAATGGCTATTAAATCAATTTGCCCTTGCTGAAATGTATGCCCGTTTATCACAAGTGCCAGACACCCTAAAGTAGATATAACGGATATTCATGCTCTGCATCACAGCAAAAAGCCTGATCGAAAGATTGGGTTTTTTGTTTTAGCGTGCAATTTGACACTGAACTAAAAATACAGGAAGATGAATTAAATAACATACCGTATTGATATCTTCCCTTACCGACTAAATGAACGGTCGCATCTATTAAGTAAAATGCCCAATTCGCCTGGAGCTTTGCACTCGGCACTACTGTTCATTTAAAAATTGCTTTAAAGTAATGAAGAATAATTCCAGTTGATCTTCATAGGCGACATGTCCTGCAAAAGGAATATTTAAAAGTGCTGCATTATCTATACATTTTGCAACTTCGAAAACACTTTTTCTAGAAAATAAATGATCTTGGTCACCTCTTACAATAAGTGCTGGACAATTGATTTCACTCACCCTTTCATTTGGAAATCCCGTTTCGGTTTTATCCAGCCATAAGGCTACCACTGAGGTAAGCCTCAAAAGTACGATCGTTTCCTCAAGTACCAATCGAACTAAATATCCTTTTCTATTTTAATCGCAACTCTACTTCCCTTTTCTCCTTCTGTCCAAACTGTATTTCCATTTAAGTATATTTTTCTCGGGTACACGGTATTATTTTTATTGTACAGTTCAGTCCGCAGGGTATCCTGCTTCGGTATGTCTTTCCATTTCACCATAATAATAGATTCTTTATAAATTGCCGAGAATGTAAGATGTAGCGAATTGACAGAACCTATTTTTCTCAATTGAAAACTATCTACTGGCGGAGTATCCGGCGTAAGTCGTCCACCCGTTGGAGATTCTCCTCCATTATTATTACCTGCAAGTGTTATTTTCTCAACCCTAAGGTCTCCATCTAACAGGTCTTTTCCGACCTTGTTTTTTATTTCCAGTCCTATCTCTGTATCAAATGAATAATAAAGATCATCATCTTTAGCACAAGAGCTAAAAAGGAAAAGAATGGAAGAAAAATAAAATAGGCTTTTCATCATTAAAGGTTTTTTGATTTAAACGTAATATAGATCAATAAAGCTACATCTTATCATGAAATTTATTTAACTGAAGAACAGCATATATTAGACTTTACACTACAATTGAGATTTTAGGTTCCATTCTTTTTTCTTAAACACATGAAGTGGACTCTTAAAATACTCTCCACAGAATAAGATTTCCAATATTTTACATTAAGCAATTTCGAAACATGATTAACGAAGATACATTTATAGCAAAAAGCAAGCGGTCTTAATTATTTTTTTGACATTGTCGGCATGCACGACTAACGGATAACGGCTTATAAAAAATGTATAAATAATATGTTAATCAAAGACATAATAACACTTAATTTTTTTCATAGATCTAACCTCTCTTAAACTTGTAAAGTATGTTGCTAGCCACAGGGTATATGCAGATCTTTAGAATTAAATAAATAAAAAAATGTCACTTAAAAACATTATTTTAGTTTTATCAATGTCCTATAATTATGAAATATTTTATTGTTGCAATATTTTCGTTAGTTTCCAGCAACTTCAGTCTGGCTCAAAAAAAAGAAATCAACTGGTTAAAAAAGGAAATTATCGATCTGAATATCGATACAACTGGTAATCTAACCAATAACCCAAAAGCCCTGAAAGATATTATTGGAGATGCCGAAATTGTATTATTAGGAGAACAGTCTCATGGGGATGGTACGGTATTTAAAACAAAGGGGCAGCTCATCAGATTTCTACATGATCAAATGAATTTTGATGTTCTTGTCTTTGAAAGTAGTCTATATTTAGCTGAAAAATCTTTCCAAAACAGTTTAGTCTCGAACAATCCTATCCGAGATCTAAGGGGATCAACATATCCACATTGGTCTTGGACAAATGAAGTGCAGCCTTTAATCCAGTACATCAATACATCAGCAAAATCTGAAAATCCGCTGATTGTATCCGGTATGGATTACCAGGAGATCTCTAAAATCGACAGAAATGATTTCCCAGTTGAATTATATCTAACCTTAAAAAAACTGAATATTGGTTTTATAGATCAGAATGAACAGAATGACTATTTCACATTCTACTCGTATCTAGCGGCTTATCTGAACAACTTGCCAAAAGATATTCAAGAAACTGATTTAATCGCCTTATCTAATAAATTTATAAAGACTTCACAAAGATTTTTAAGCCAGTTAGAAAATCAGTCCTCTACAGATATTGATTTACTAAAACAGGTTCTAAAAAATAAAGTAGCCGTTACTCCAGTTTTAATTTCGCGAAAATATACTGATAACAATTTTTCAATGAACACCAGAGACTCCATCATGGCAGATAATATCATTTGGTTAAAGGAGAAGAGGTATCCAGGCAAAAAAATAATAGTTTGGGCAGCAAGTAGACATATTGCAAGGAATTATCATACTACTCCCGAAAAATCCACTGGAGACTATTTATTTGAAAAATATAAAAGTAAGATGTATTCCATTGCATTTATGACCAATTACGGCAATTGGGGCACCATTGGAATGAAAAAAGATAAGGTCATCCCCCCTGCTAAAGAGAACACTTTAGAAAATCTATTTTCTAAAACCGGTAAACAGAACTTCTTTTTGAACATAAGAAATTTAAATAAAAGCTCATGGTTATTCAAAGAACAGGTGGCAAGACCTTTTGGATACATGGAAGAATCTAAAGTGTGGCCCCATTATTTTGACGGCATTATTTTTAATAATGAGATGGTAAAAACGACAATAGTTCAATAAACGGCTGACATAACTATGAAATGAATATAAGGAGCGTGCTTTAAAGGGATACGGCTCCTTTACAAGTACTGATCAATGAAAAAGAAGGTCGAAAAGGAGAAATAATCGTGATTTAACCCTCAGAAAAATTAATGACATGAGCATGGAGACAAAATTTAAAGAGAAAATCCAACACATGATTTTGAACAATGTCTATTTAAAATATATAGACACTACTGATACTAAAAATATCCATAAACTCCGGACAGACCCTGAGGTGAATAAATTTATGAAACGAGATCTAAACCAATCGCTCGAAGAAGTTCAATCACTTATAGAAGAGCGGATGGATACAACTCATTATTTTACGATCAACACGAGAGACACACAACAATTTGCGGGTACAATTACACTCTGGCGAATTAATCCTGAAAAAAATTCCGCAGAGCTGGGCTATGCACTGCTACCAGAATTTCAGGGCAAAGGTTTGATGAGTAGCGCAATACAGCTGGTCCTAAACTATGCTATTTCTACTTTAAAGCTCAACCATATCGAGGCAAAGACAGTTCGAGATAATATAAAGTCCCGTCAACTCCTAGAAAAGAATGGATTTATCCTATTGCCTGATGTGATTGATGAAAATAACGCGGACAATGTGATCTATGCATATACCATGAAGCAAAACTGATTATAAATAACTATGAAATATCAATTTACATTACCCAACTTTCCGGAGTCAATCTTTGAAATGAAATATGCAACTTGGTTTGGCGAACAATCGTTATACAAAGACGATGTACCTATGGAGCGATCAACGGAAAAAGGAAAACCTTTTTTAATTCCGACTAAATCAGGAGAAGTTTTAAAGGCTTATCCCAAAAAAGACTTTCCGAGTATTGTCCAAGCCCTAGAAATCGATCAGATCCAGCACAACATAGTAGAAAAACTTAGGTGGTACGATTTTGCAATTGCACTACTCCCCTTCTGTTTGGTTTTTATTTTTAACGGTAAAAGTATCCTCGTCGCAATTGCACTCGTAGCTTTTCTAAATAATTTGGATATCCTTAGAAGTAATAACACCACAAAGAATAAATATCTAAAAGTGATCGGTCAAACAGCGGTGATCGCTGCACTTTATTTTGTTGTGATACAGCTTTTAGATCTATTAAAATAAAATATTGACACATTAAAAAGTATCAATATACATAACTAGATTTCCCTCACCAAGTTTAATCTTCATTTCAACTTGGTGAGGGAAACATACACTGTAATAAGATGCGCTTATAACTGAACATGAGAGGAATACTATTCAATCCAGATTTTTTCAGATACAAAGACGAATTACTGACCTATCTGCTCAAGAAACAATCTCTAATGATCAAACGGTGTATTCCATGATACTTTAAAACGATTTCCAGACACTTAGACCCTAAATCCATAGAGTCGAATTGTTTAAATAGTATAACACTCATTATCATTATTAAAATTAAAATATTTTGATTATTTAAGATAATTGTTGAATTTGGATCAAAACAAAAAATTTTATGTAGATAAAACAAATGGATTACGTGCACAACTATACTTAAAATGGGAAAGAAAAATATAGCTTTTTTTGAACAAGAGCACTTTAATAAAATAATGGAATATAGATTTACTCCAGACCCATTTCTTCAAGAATATGTCAAAGAGTTTATGATAGTGGAAACTCCTGATTTAATAAATTTAGAAACGCTTCCCAGCACATCAGTATCATTGAATTATATTTTGAATGGTGCAGTCAATATGAAGCAAAAAAATCAGGAGGTGATCAGTTTACCCAAAGCTTTCGCTTTTGGGATCGCCCGCACCTCACTCCATTTTGAATTCTCAAAGTGCACCACTTTATTTGTCATTATCTTTAATCCCGGGATGGCATCCGCATTGATTAATACCCCCATTAATGAGTTTTTTGAGACATTTATACCTTTTGATGAGTTTTTTAACCGGCCTCAAATTTCCTGCTTAAATAAAATTTTATCTAAAAAAAATGAATATGAACTGATGGTCGAAAAAATAGAAAGGTTTCTACTTGTGGAATTACTCTGTGCCCATACGGATGGCATTATTAAAGAAGCGATCCGTGAAATTATTGACTCCCAGGGTTCTATTCCGATCAAAAAACTATTAGGTCAACTGCAGATTAGTAGAGACTCATTTGAAAAAAAATTCAGAAAACAAGTTGGCACTTCACCAAAACAGTTTTCAAACATCGTGAGATTTAGAAATTTATTCGAAAATGATCACAAGAAAACGACTTTAACTGCAATCGGGTTAAATGCAGGATACTATGACCAGTCTCACTTTATAAAAGATTTTAAAGCCATTACGGGCAAAAAACCATCATCCTTTTTATAATCTCTAATCTGTATTTTACTTCATCAAGATTAATATATCTTGATTGGTAGCCACTCCACCTCCCGTCATGTTCCATTAAAATGGATATGCCCCCTCTCGCTTACGAACTCTCCATGGTGTTCCCTACGCTTATTCTAACCTGCCAACTATAAAAAATGATATTTTACAATTATACACTACTGCAATTTTCGTTCTTTGTTTTGTCGGCCTCCATGTTGTGCACACAGCCTAGGCTGGAAAATAGATCAATTATTAAGGATAACTAAAAATAAACAAAAACGAAATTCAATTTAAGATGAAAAAAACAACTCAGTTAATCGTCGGATTTTATGCAGGAATAGTAACGATTGCTTTTCTAATGCTTTTTTACTCGTTCAATACATTACATCAAAAGTTTGATGAGATTACAGTCAAACGGATCAATATCGTTGATGATAAAGGTGTAAATAGGATGATTATTTCCAACCAAGAAAGGATGGAGCCACCGATTTTATTCGGAAAAAAGTACAAACGCGCGCTGAATCCTGCAGGTATCATATTTTATAATGAAAAAGGAGATGAATGTGGAGGATTAGCGATTTCAAAAAATCCGGAAACCAATACTTACGCTTTAGCTTTTGACTATGACAATGCGGATGCTATTGGCATTTTAACGCAGCAAAGTAATAAAAACAATCACTATAAATCAGGTATTGTCATCAATGATAAGGATCTATCTGGTAAAATTGGCGGTAATACAAATAGAATTAATTTAATGACTGACAATGGAAATTCAGGTTTAGTCATTAATGGTCCAGATGAAAAACCACGTATCATCATATCGGTTGATAGCCTCGGTAATCCCCTGTTTAAAATCCTGAATAACGAAGGTAAATTAATTAAAGAAATCAATTCTTCTGAGTAAGTTTTAATGCATATCCTGAAAGTACTATTTTTGGGCACATACAGCGGTAAACAGATTAATTTTGTAAGTTCGACGTCTAAAGCCCTAAAAAATAGATGGGGCGAATTGAATAGAAGCAGCATGACAATGAAATCAAATTTTCTGGAGCAGATGGTAGAAATACCCGGTGGACAGATTGCGTTACGCGATGACAGAACAAAAGAGAAGTGGACGGTAAACATTCAACCATTTCTGCTTCTCAAATTTCCTGTAACGCAGGAACTGTATGTTGAAGTCACCCATACTAACCCAAGTACTTATATCGGAAACTCCCTTCCTGTTGAAACCGTAACATTCACGGACGCTGTGATTTTTTGCAACAAGCTCTCTTCTCTAAACAAGTTAGAACCATATTATAAAATTAACGCTGAAAATGAAGAAATAACCTGTGATGAAACAGCTACTGGATTTCGCTTACCAACAGAAGCAGAATGGGAGTATGCCTGTAAAGCAGGAACAACAGGAGTTAGATATGGCGAATTAGAATCTATTGGATGGTATAAGGACAATTCAGAGCATAAAACTCAAAATGTAGGACAAAAGGCCCCAAACCCCTGGGGACTTTACGATATGTTAGGCAATGTATGGGAATGGTGCTCCGATCTATACGATACCGAGGTTTATGGATCCTACCGTATTTTCCGCGGTGGCGGTTTTTGTGATACAGAAAGGAGCGTAATGGCAACGACACGTAGAAGAAGTCATCCGTCAAAATTTAAAATTGACGACCTCGGATTTAGAATTGCGAAAAATAGTTAGAATGAATTAGAAAAAATTTGATTGTTTCTGAGGTAAGCAGCACCAAAGGAGATCGGAAGTCCATGACTACTAAAGTCTTTTTTAGCGTCGATATAATCTAGAACCTCTTCTAATATCCTGCTAGAGTCAACAGCAATCACATCCTGACTACCTAGCAACGCTACCCGGAAGGTGCAATTGGCTAAAATACCTTTTTCCTGATTTGACAGTTTCTTCCTTGTCAAAATAGCAGATAGGCCATTTTTCACTTGAGATGCATCTAAATTGGATTCAACAAGAACAATCGCCCTGCGACCAAAAGAAAGGGTATTTACATAAATAAGATCATTGCTATTAAAGCGGTCAAGCACTGCATTATTGGTTTTAAATTTACCTTCGGCAGGTAAATCCATTTCAACAGTAAAAGCCACACGCTCCATATTTACGGCGAGTAATGTTAGTGGTTTTTCAATAGGATTAGAAACTGAAAACCAATCCGCTAAATCTATCTTCTGACCGAAGTAATGCCCAACATCACCATAGCTCTTCAAGTCTTTTATACTAAAGGAAAAGCTGTTTTCACTATGAGGAATGCTATTAGCAATCTGCTGTGCTTCCTCAATTATATTATAAAAGGCTGCTTTTTCAGATCTGATGATTTTACTCTTTAACTTAATCCCTCCAAAGCTCACAACAATATCATCCTGTATGACATCCAACACATCGTGAGTTTTAGCATTAATTAAACTTTCTTGCAGCACCGCTCCCAAATAAAGTTGATCATGAGATTTTGCAGTAATTACAGTAGATTTCTCATTTTGTGCAAATACAAAAATTGATAACATCATTCCAATGAAGGAAAATACAATATGTAATGGAAGGTATTTCATCATAGCAAGTCTAATTATATAAGAGGTCAAACGTCAACCAGGTTAAACTTGAAAACTGGTCTGTCTTAGAAAATAGAGGATTATCCAAATTCATATGATATTCCTGACCAAGGACAAGTCTTGTTGCCGGTGCGTGATCCTTTTTTTGCGCATAAAACGTCATGTTTAATTTGAAATCTTTCTCGTTCGATTTTTCTCCTAATTGTTTCCACGATTGCTTATCTCCTAGCTGAAGATACAGCTTGTCCCCCTCCCATTTTGATTTGAATTTTTCCACAAGATCAAAAGGCTTTACCAGGAATGTGGAGTCATTTTTGAACACAATTGATTCGGGAATTGAAAATGCGATCCTTTCACCAAAATAATTTTCAATTTCACTTTCTTTCAGCGGAGTAACACCTCCCGAGCTGATTACATGATTAAAGACAACAATTTTTTTAGAGCTTAACGATACTTTTATATCTGGACGGGTAGTTGGCGGCTCTATTACAGGTTTGAATATATCTTCATTGCTTTTGCAACCACTCATTACAAAAAATAAAGACATCAAATACATACTCAAATATTTCATTTTATCACATTTGGTTAGCAAAAGTTTCAAAATCGAATTCGTTGATTCTTTATGTTCCAAGAAGAAGTATTTTTAATTTTCTCAAATATAGGAAAAAATATATATTAACAAAAACTATTCATAAATTGGCCGCAAATATTCCTCTAATGGCAACGACACGTAACTTTTAAAAGAAAAATATTCTTGAGATCCCGCCTACTAAACTGATTACAAATAAATAAAGGAGTATGAATTCTATGCGATTTCACAGCATAAACGAAAGGATTATTTTATATAAAAAAAGCATCAAAAATATTTTTTTTAATGAACTTTTTTCAGAGACAGTTGTTTTATTATTGAAAACTATAGCAAACCTGCTTTTTATAAAGCAGAAAATAAATCGACGTAGTACAGTATTAAATCCAAATGCACCCAAAACTTTTGGATGACGAAACAAAAAAGAGGAAACGATAAGAAACATAAAAAAATTACTGTACATCAAAACGTCAAGATAAAGGGTCTAATGAAAATTAGGCCCTTTTGACTTTAAACTAAAGCATAACATACCGCTACCCTTTTAGTACCAATAAAGATTGTGATTGATTTAATAACTACTGCTTTCTCCTTGATTTCAACTAACAATGGACTAGTCAGACAACTAACTTCTGTATCTCCAGAGCCATCAATTTTTATAGAATACCTACCAATGGAAAGCCATAAACTTAAATTTTAACAAAAATGCGTGCTCTGTAAAATGCTAGCAAGATCAAAAAAACAAGTGTAAAATTACCTGTTGTCAAAATGAGTTGTTTATAAGTTGGTAGCATATTTTCTAGACCATAAGTCAAGGAATGTACGACAGATCTAAAATTGATCATCTCCCCTAAAAAATAAGCAACGATTGAATTCATGCCATAAATCTTCAGCCATTGGAAAGGCTTCAAAACTTTTTTCAGGTCGATAATATAGTAAAACACAGCCATCATCAAAAAGCAGATCCCTCCAGAAAAGAGCGTCATACTACTTGTCCAGATCCGTTTTATAATCGGCATCTGTAAACTCCATAATAATCCGATCGCCAGACAAACAACCCCCGTCAAAACTAAATGCCAAAAAACACGTTTCGGGTTAGTCTTTATCCCAATTTTCATCATCTTCCCAGCAAGACACCCCATCATAACGGTTACCGAAAAAGTTAAACTGCTCCATATCCAGCTGTAATCGTATTGATCAGAAAAAATAGCATTTCCATTCTTCCAGTACGCACCATCCATAAATCCGCGCAAAAGCATTCGATCCACTTTAATCGCAAAATTCGACTGCGCCGAATAATCCCCGTCCAATAAAAAAGGTATAGCATATACGATTAGTAATACTATAGCGATCATAACGACCTTACGAATCCCCAGATTCAGGTATAGAACTGCCGTTACGACATAGCCCATCGCAATCGCCTGTAACGTATTGGAATATAATTTAAACTGTTGCCAGTCCCAGGACAATAGATTCCCCTGCATCACCATACCTAAGATCCATAAGATTAAGAACCGTTTGAAAATATGACGGTAGATCGGCCCGGTAGGTAACCCTTTTTTATTATCCAAAGAAAACGGAATTGTTATCCCTGTCATAAATAAAAACAGGGGCATAACCAGGTCCCAAAAACGAAACCCCATCCATATTTCATGATCAAATTGACGCAATAAACTATGGTAATAAATATTATCCCAAACCTGTCCGACACCAATTAAAATAGGTTGCAGACCAACGAGTAAGAAAAGATCAAACCCACGAAGTACATCTAACGATTCTAAACGATTTGATTTATTTGAAAGCATATCCATCCCATTATTTAATTTATCGATTTTATTTCTTTCAGATCCGTCTTGACATCTTTTTTAGACATTTTTTCAATTTCAATCACCGCATCTGCACCCCCAAAATCGTTATTTCTAACGGTAACATTTTTAGCGCCTATCAATTGGATTTCAGCTCGCTTGTCGCCCGATTTCATAAAATTTGTCCTCACAATCTTATTATTATTAAACAACAATCCATCTGTACTTTTTACCGACAAGACCGGATAATCATAGACTTTGAAGTGGTTATTTTCTATTTTAATATTCTTATGCACCCAATAATTACGTAAAAATGCACTGTTTTGCGGAGAGACCTGAATGATATAATTTCCTGGATAAGAATTATAAGCGCAATTTTCAAATAAATTATTTTCAATCGTAACATCCTGTACCGGACCAGATTCAAACCAACCCAATGCATCATTTTCAATTAAAATGGCGTGCATACCAATGCCTATAAAAGCATTATTTTCGATGATAACTTTTTTACGGGTTGTCACCAGAATTCCTCTCGTATTGGTTCTTTCAAAACGAGAATTTCTGATCGTTACCGCAGGTGTAGCCGTTATATTCTCCAGAAATGTACCCACTTGAACAGCTTTAGAAATGGGTTTATCCAATTCGACCAGCATCTCCCTTTCAGAAACAAGCGAAGCTTTTTTTATAATGCCATCATTAAAAACCTGAAGCGTTGCCGGCTGTACAAATCCGACTGTATCTCCTTCATGAAATGCCATAAACCCATAACTTTGACCATGCATAAATCGAAGCTTCAATGCCGTTGGCGATACCATTTCAACCACTTTTAAATGTGTTCCATGCACATTGATGGGGTCATCATGCATACCTTTAAAACGGCAATTATCAACGATAACTTCCCCTTTACAACCAGAAAAATGCATACCGTCGGCAGAAGAAGCCATCACGCGGCCACTATGCATAGCAGGTTCGACATATACATGATCGTAATGTAGATTTTCAGAAAACTGCGAGACAATACCTAATCCCTGCATATAATGCATATAAACATGATCCAGCGCAATATCCTTCGACTCATAGACCAATGCCCCCACATAATCGCGATAAGTATCCCGAACCGTTAAGATATCACCAGATTTCCCCTTAAACTTCGAAAAATCACCGGTGAATTTCACTTTTAAAGGTGCAATGATCTGGGCTTTACTATTTCTAAAAGGTATCCAGCTGCTGTATACATTAATACCCTTTACCGTATCCACCAATATTGCGTGGAAGTTTTTGCTCACCCATTTTTCTCCGTACCATGCTAAGGTATTATCGATAATATCAAATTTAGCATCAGGATGCACATTTCCGATCACATATTGAGAAGTTGCCTCCACAATAGTAAGTTCAGACATACCAGGTCGCTCATAATCGATTTTAACATTTTGAATCCGGATATTTTCACAGTTGTCCAAAATCCAGGAAATCATTTTTCCATGAAAGATAAAAGTAGCATTGTTGCCTTCGATGGTGATGTTTTTCATTCCCTTTAAGTAAAGACCTGCCCGTTGCTTCTTGGACGGATATTCTTCCTCAGTAGATGTATTGCTAATATAGTAAACATGCTCTTCCGCTTGATCTGGCCAAAAATCATATCTCCCTTCCGGAAAATTAATCACCGAACTCGTTTCATTGCGAGCAGCCTCTATAGCCTTACGTACTGCAGATGTCGCATCCGAGAAACTATTAGGTATAGCACCATATTCGGTTACGTCGATCTTCTTTTGTGCTTGGAGTACATTATTGAAAAATAGCGTAATCACCAGCAATAAATAACTTGTTTTCATATCATTAAGCCTATTTAAATTAAAACAAATCCATTAAAAAAAACGTATCCTTGGTCATAGGCCAAGGATACGATCACTACATATTATTGCGCCATACAAGCGTCCGACTTATTTAAATGATGTGGTACCACCACCTTTTAATGTCAGTTCCATTTTAAGATTGGTTTTCCATTTTCCTCTTGTAAAATCAGGTACATCAATTGAGTTAGAGCGCTTTTTAACCGATTGCTCACTTAATGGTGCAATTGCACTCCATAACGCAGCATCATAAACGTCTTGATCGAGCGGTAAACCATTACGCAGACAATCAATTAACCGCCAATCCATCATCATATCCATACCGCCATGTCCACCTATTTTTTTTGCCATCTCCCCCACTTTCTGTACGATTTCAGGTCTAAATTGTTCTTCCAAACGTTTCATTTCATCAGGAGAGATCCAATCATGTCCAAAAGCAATCCGCTCCGGTTCCGGCCATTTTTGTGCAATGCCCTTTGTACCAGAAATCTGATGGATACGTGAGTACGGTCTTGGGCTAGACACATCGTGCTCCACTACAATTGTGCGACCTTGATAGGTTTTGATAGTCGTCACATTCATATTACCACGATAAGTATGTTTTGCAAAAGGCTCATAGAATGGATCTTTCGCCGCCAATGATTTAGCAAGAGGTTCCATACTGAAATCTTTTGAAGACATGGACGACAAATATTCCATTTTATCACCTCTATTGATATCCATGATCTGACAGATCGGTCCCAACCCATGGGTTGGATAAAGATTACCATTCTTAAAATTTTCCTTTAACCGCCACATATCGTAATAACTGTTCTTTCCAAAATTTTCATGGAGCAGATCATGTATATAAGCACCTTCACCATGGATAATCTCTCCGAAAATCCCCTGTCTAGCCATATTTAAAGTCATCAGCTCAAAAAAATCATAGCAGCAGTTTTCGAGCATCATGCAATGCTTTTGATATTTCTCCGATGTCTCCACCAATTCCCAACAATCATCCACTGTCGTGGCAGCAGGCACTTCGATCGCCACATGTTTATCTGCTTTCATCGCATAATTCGCAATTTTCGCATGTAAAGACCAAGGTGTACAGATATAAACCAGATCGATGTCCTGTCGATCACAGAGCTCTTTCCATGCTTCTTCCTTATCCGCGTATACCGCAGGCTTTTTACTACCTTTTACTCCATTGGCAGATTTTTCAGCATAGCTTCTTCTGATATCACAGATGGCATTAATTTCCACACCTTGAATATGGTCAATCCGGTAAACAGCAGATGCACCCCTATTTCCCACGCCAATAAATCCAATGCGCACCACATCAAGCTTTGGCGCAGCAAAACCACACATATTGCTCTGCGATTTTAAGTTTTGTACCGCAGCATCAGTCCAAGTTTCCTCAGCGGGATTAGCCATTAACTTATTTCCCATTATCCCTAAACTTGTCAAACCTGCCAAGCGGATAAAATCTCTACGAGAAGTTTCCATTATCGTTTTTTAAAAAGTATTTCTTAATTATTTCTTAAATGAAACGACCCTGATTGTCCATGTTTTAGCATTCCCATTTGCCGCTGTAACCTGGTACTGCCATTCCTTGGTTAGATCTACCGGATCACCTAATTTAGGTGCACCACTTATGGGAGCAATTTTTGCGGCGGTCGATATATCCATATACATCCACAAATAATTCTGCATCAGCTTATTGCGGACTTCCTCCGTAAAAGTACCAGACGCTTGCGGTACCTCAATAGACAATTCGATCGTATTGCTATTTGCTAAGACATTCTTCTGCACATTCAGTCGCTGATAAGCGACCACCGGTTTATCATTCAATATTTTACCACTTTCATAGCGGTATTCGACGTAAACATTATCAATATTATTCACATCCCAGCTTTCATACTCCGGCAATCCCTTTTTAAGACAACCGTTCAGTAGCACCAGGATCATAGCTGCGAAGCCTATTATCTGTATTCTTTTCATTTTCATTATCTTTAATCATTAAAACTTACCAACCTGGATTCTGAAGACCAAAATTTGGATTACGATCCAGAAAAGATTGCGCTATAGGAAACAGATATCTTCTCGAAGCATCAAATTCACGTACGTTATTCGACGAAAAGAAAGCTCCCGATACAATTGAAAAATGTTTTCTATCCTTACTCATATCCATCACCTGTGGAAGGGCCGTCAATTCAGGAATTGTAGCACCCGAAGCTAAACCATGATTGGCATTGCCCCCATATCTCCCCCATCTCAACAAACTCCAGTAGTAGTCATTTTCTAAAACAAGATCCACTCTTCGCTCCCTTTTATAATCTGTCCACGCTGTGGCTAGATCTGACAGTTTCGCGGGTGGCAGTTGACCATGGGTAACCCGTGTCTGATTCAACAACTCAACCGCTTTCGGTAAATTTTGCTGTAACAGGTGAGCTTCGGCCATATTAAGATATACCCGTCCCAAACGCGTAGACACATAGTGATAATCCGTTGGCACACCGACGTAGATGCGCGGGTTAACATTATTGTACACCCCTTTTCGCCAATACATATTCGTCAACGAAGTATAATAAGCCTGACCGTTCAATTTCATCCAGCGCCCCGCATTTCCTTTCACATCCGTTGTTAATGTTTCGCCATATAAAACTGCTGAAGAGTCACTCAATACACTGGCATTCCAACGAGCATCCCTACTTGCATTCGTTATTTTCCAGATGGTCTCTGTTTTACCGGGCTTGATCGACCCCCGTTTCACTTCCGACTCACCCGCTGCTTTTGGTATCAGCGATGTCGCAATTGTTGCCTGTTCATCCACCGCATTTTTATACTGCGAAGTTTCATACCAGCGCACAGCTTTCTGTTTATCTTGATCGTCTATCACTAAATAATCATCGGTCAGATTCATCGAAGGTCCATGATCACCCCAGGCTTCAAAAATGCGGATAGAAGATTTTAGTAATGGAGTAGCCCCCGCTAACTTGATATTATCATTATTCAGATTTGGGATCATCACCTGCATCGGTGTTCCATCGCAGGTTGTATTGATCGCTTTACGGTAAACCCCAAAAATAATTTCGTTTGAATTCGGTTTCACTTCGTTGAACATCGCCCCGTATTCGGCCTCCAATTGATATCCGCCAGACTTCACAATCTCACCATATTGGATCACTTTCGCCAATAAAGGATTGTTTGGTGCCACCGTATTAGCCTGTGGATAACCTTCATAAGCAAGCGCCTGTAAACAGACCTCCGTTAACATTGCCGCCGCGACATATTTATTAGCTCTACCGTTTATTTTTGCAGTTGCAAGTCCTTCAACGGCATCTTCCAGATCTTTAATAATATAACCATAAGATTCCGTCGGATTTTTTGTCGCCGGCAGCATAAGCTCATCATTTGGTGTCAGTACCTTATCGATCCAAACAATCCGGCCAATTCTTCTTGCTACATGGTAATAAGACATCGCTCTTAAAAACTTTGCTTCCGCGATCAATTCTTTCTTATCTGCCTCGCTAATCCCTGCAGATGCACCGACATTCTGAATAATCAAGTTACAGCGACGTACATTTGCCCAGTTATTAAACCCCATATCTGACGTTCGGTCCAACCGTTCTGTAAATACATTTGCCGCACCATTATAGGTGCCATCCATGCTGATCAGATTCATGGTCCAGGCATCCGTTGCAGGACCGCCGTTAAAATTATTCATGATACCGTAAGTGCCGAAAATAAACGTCTCGGCATTGGCACGATTTGTCCAAATAACTTCCTCTCCCACTTTATCAAAAGGCTGTGTATCCAGCACATCCTTACATGAGTTTAAGGATAAAGTCAAAATGAATAAAGCAGCCGATATATAGGTAATCTTTTTATTATTTTTCATATACATTAAACTTAAAATCCAACATTTACACCAATAGAAATTGTACGCTGAATCGGGTAATTTTCATTATTTTGATCCGATTCCGGATCCACAAAATATTTCTTCGTATTCGAAATGGTCAGCAGATTGGTACCACTCGCAAAAACCCGGAATTGTTTAAATTTTGTATTCTTCAGCAACTGTGATTTTAGGTCATAGCCCAATTGAAAATATTTTAAGCGTACAAAACGAGACGGTAATATCCAAAAATCACTACTCACAAAGTTATTACCGCCATTGACGCCAGAGGTAGATACCTGCCTTGGGAACAGCGCATCGGTATTGTCTGTACGCCAGTAGTCCTGTTGAAATCCGTAAATAAGCATATTATCAGGATTACTGCCCTGCATTATTCCACCTAAATAGCGATCCCTGTTACCAGAACCCATTATTACTGCAGACAGTGACCAAGCTTTATATCCAAGATCGATTGTTGTACCATAATTGATTCTAGGGAATGAGGCATTACCGATACGGGTCTGATCATTGCCATCAATTTTACCATCGCCGTTAAAATCTTGGTAGCGCAAATCACCGGCAATCACATTGATCGAACTGATCCGTCGGGCACCATACAATAAATCTGCATTATCCTGATAAAACCCTTGACTGGTATATCCCGTTGCAACCCCCAGATTAAGCGTTCCGGATTCCCTTGTATATGGATTTTTAAGCGCTGCATCATCCTCTCCGGGATTACGTTCCCACAGTTGGTTGAAATAAGTAAAGTTAACACCTAGTTTATATGAAAAATCACCTTTCTTGTCATTCCAGGTCAGATTAAACTCCGCTCCATGTCTACGCATCGCTCCCGGATCAAAGTTTATTGGAGGAAGCCCAATACCTAAGGTGGCAGCATAACGTGTATCTGCTACCACATACCCAGTGGTACGTTTATAGAAATAATCAAATGAACCACTTAAACGACTATTAAGTGAACTGAAATCCAATCCGATATTTCGTTCGCGGATACTATACCAAGAAAACATCGTACTTGGAAGGCTCCCCGGCTCAGAAGTTCCCTGCACCGGTCGGTCATTGACCACCCATGTATTTGCATTGATGGAGTATCCTGGTACATATGAAAACGGCGTAATTCCTTCTGCACTACCTACCAGACCATAAGAACCTCTTATCTTCAAATAATTCAAGACATTACGCTCTTTCAGCTCTTTAAAATAATTTTCTTCAGACAAGGCATAACCACCTGAAAAGGCATAAAATGTACCCCATTGTTTTTGTTTTGGAAAAAGATCCAGCCCATCATAACGCAAGGATGCATCTACGAAATACTTAGCATCATAATTGTAAGATAAACGCCCCACATAACCCGCACGTCCACTTTCAGATTCCGAACCACTGGCCAGTTGGTTTACTGTAGGTCCTGCCACAAATTGATCAAACAATATTTGATATTGCTGACGTGTTGCCGATACCGAGCTGCCTAAATTTTTAGCCTGTTCATATACTCCAGTAAAATCCACATTATGCTTACCAAACTGTCGGTTATAAAGCAAATAACCCTGTAATAACAGTGTACTTCCATCACCACGCGTTGCGGTTAGATTCGGTGGATTTCCCAATATGGGTGTTTTACTGCCATTCGCATAAGAGGGAGCAGTCAAGTTCCATGATTTATTTTTTGAATTCCACATGTTATAGTTTCCATTGGCCTTCAAGGTCAATCCTTCTAAAAAAGGAGCTGTATATTCTAAGGAAAGAATACCATTAAAAATCCTCGAATTGGACTTATAATATCCCGACTGGTCTGATAGTTCTACCGCAGGATTGTCCGTTGTATTTGCCGAAGGAAGTCCAAATTCATTATAGGCAAGCTGTGAAGATTTTCTTTGCTGAATGTGCTGAAAGAATGCGCCATAAGAAGAAGCCGTAGACGAACTCGGAAGTATATTGTCTTCTACGTAACCATCCAATCCCGTAGTCACTTTCAAGTTCACCTCCTTAAAGTTACTCACCGTATTCAAACGATAGGTAATACGCTTATTATGGTTATTATCTGTCCGCAGGTTACTGTTTTGATTATAGTAAGATCCCGAAGCAAAATAAGTCAATTTTTCAGTTCCAGAAGTGACAGACAAATCGTGTCGCTGTTCGGAAGCAAAATCCTTCATTCCAACTTTTCTCCAGTCGGTATTTGGATACTCAAATGGCTTTTCCTGTGTTCTGTAAAATTCCAGAATATTTTCTGGAGTAGGTATCTGTAAACCCTCAAAATTGTATACATCATTGATCGTTTTCAAATTCTCATAAGAACTCAATTTTTCAGGAAAAATAGTCGGTTGAGAAATCGTTTCATTAAACGTATAGTTGATATCCATCTGCCCATCCCTACCCTTTTTTGTGGTTACCAAAATAACGCCATTTCCACCTTGTGCACCGTAAAGCGCTGTAGCGGCAGCATCTTTTAATACCGAGTAACTTTGGATATCACCAGGGTTGATATTCACAAAATCATTAGCAGAACGAATCACATTATCGATTACATACAGCGGCGTACCCGCACCACGAATAGAGACCGAGCTTTTAGCTCCTGGAGCACCCGAACTACTGGTCACTATAACACCCTGTATACGACCTGCAATACCATCATTGATAGACTGAACCGGTAATTTAGCGACATTATCGATATCTAAGGTACTGATAGAACTGTTGATATTCTTACGGTTACTATTACCATAACCAACCACGATAACCTCATCCAAAGCCGCGACATCGCGAACCATATTAATCAATAATTCATTTTGACCAACTTTCACCTCTTGGGTGAAAAAACCTATATATTTAATTACAATGGTCGCATTTGGTTTACAGTCCGTCAATGTAAAAAAGCCATTTTCGTCTGTTGTCGTACCATTTAAGGTTCCCTTTTCAAGTACCGTAGCACCGGCTATCGGCTCTCCTTCTTCATTGACGATTTTACCTTTTACGGTCACTTTCTGTACAGATAAATCTTTCTGTGGTAACAAATAGATCATACCGTTCTTGATTTTATAAGAAATGGCATATCTATTTTTTAACACATTAAGTGCTTCCTCTAAGTTTACATTTCTAAAATCAGCATCAACAGTACCAACAGATTCTATAAAATCAACATTATAAAAAATATCATGATTTGACTGCTGTTTAATTTGTTCCAGAACTTCTGCTAATGGCGCATTTTTCAGATGTAGATTTATTTTTTGGGAATACGCAGCTCCATAAGAGGTTAAAGTTCCCAAAAGTGTTAACATGGCGATTAATTTCATAATCAGTAAGTCATACATAATTGGTCTATGCTTAAATTTTAGGCAATAGACCACATAATACAATTTCTTGTATAGAATTTTTAAATTCATACTTTTGTAAGGTTAGGTTATAAGATTCGTTTTTTAATTTCCTGGCATTATCGGATGTGCTGGTACCACATCCGATTCCTTTTTTTAATCGTGTTTGTTTTTTATCATAATCATATTTTAAAAGTTAATTGGTTATTTATTAATTTTATTTTAAGGCCACCTACTTCATTTAGAACTTCCACAACCTCTTCAATCGTAAGTTCTTGGGGAATTGTCCCTTGAAAGCGTAGGTCGGGCACAGTATCCCAGTCCACCTCCACGTTATACCAACGCGTCAGATCTTTCAGCATAATTTTTAACGGCGTATTGTTATAAATAAACTTGCCTGTCGTCCAACCCAATATTTCATCATGATCAACAATTGCTTGCTGCTTTATTTGCATGTGATTTTTCTCGATATCCAGCTGCTCCCCAGGTCTAAGCATACGTTCTGATCCAATACGGTCGCCTTCTAGCACCTTTACAGATACTTTACCTTCAAATAATGCTGTAGAAACTGCTTCTTCATCTAAATAATTGCGCACATTAAATTTCGTTCCAAACACCTGGATTAATTGATTTGGTGTCTTCACCAGAAATCGCTTTTCTTTATTATGAGCTACTTCAAAATATCCTTCCCCAACGAGTTCAGTCCCTCTATTATCCTCAGAAAAGATCATTGGAAATTTAAACTGCGACATTGAATTGATCAGGGCTACACTACCATCTGCCAATAATACTTCCATGTGCTTACCCTTAGGAACATCAAGACTTACCCATTCTATACCCTTTTCTTCAGTTCCCTTTTTAGTGTTAACTTGGATTTTATCGACTGCTAATTGCTCGATCCGGGCTTCTTGATTTTCATAGAGGAGTTTTGGACCATGGGCTATTGTATCTAAATAGACCACATCACCATTGGCAAACAAAAGCTTCGATTGAATAGATTTTTTTTCTGATAAGCTTGTAGTAAAAGAAGAGACTCCATGTGCTTTTAAGAAAAATTTATACATAGGAACTGAACTTGCAAGTAACATGCAAGCTGCAGCATAAGAAATCCATCTGATATTTTTTTTGAAGAATCCTTTTTCTTCGGAACGGTTTATCTGTTTGCTTAAATAGGCATCTGTTTTCAAAAATGATTGACGCATTTTGAATTGAAAATCAAGATCATCACTTAAGTCATGCGACCAGTTCGATTCGATGAGTTTTTTTAACTCTCCTTCATATTGGTCGTCAGCAAAATACCCAAACAAAAGATCCAACTCTTGCTCAGTACATTCTTTCCGCAAAAATTTTGCGAATAATTGGTTTAGTTCTTTTTCAGACAATGGTTTATTGTTATTGATTGTACCTAATACGAATCGTAACGAAAAACCAATTACTTAAAAATGTAAAAAAATAAAATTAATGTGTAATAATCTGATTTCCAATTCTTTTTTATTATACGAGATGCCTTAACAATATGACTATTTACTGTAGCAATCGAAATATTGAGCAGTTTAGAGACATCTTCATAACTTCTTCCTTCCAATTTACAAAGAATATATACTTGACGGCATTTTTCAGGAACCTGTTCTAATATTTTATCTAAATAAGCTTGAGTTTCTTTAAGATCGAGGGCATTCTCCGTATCATTTCCAGAGGTTTTCAGGTAATAAGTCTTAAATGTATCTAATTTCTTTCTATTGGCCGTTAACTGCCTCAAATGATCATAAACCAGGTTTTGAGCAATCATATAGAGATAAGATTTAAAGGATTTATCAGGATCCAGTCTGTCTCTTTGATTCCAGATTCGAACAAATACATCCTGAAAGATTTCCTGACTCAATTCGTGCGATTTTATCAACTTAAAAATAGCGGTATAGATTAAGGGTCTATAACGATGATATAAGTCTTCAAAAGCTTCAGTACTCCCTTCAATAAGTTCCTTAACCCTTTTCCTTTCCTCTACTGGTTGCATTTTATTGATTAATAGTTAGGTATGTATAATAATTAAGGTCAAAATTATCATAAAATTTAGAAAAACAAAATTACTTAAGAAATCCCGCCCTAGAAAGTAATTATGAATTTTAAGTAGAAAAAATTTAGTATTATCTATATATTATATTTCCGGAATCAACTGTTAATATCTTTAATGATCGAACATATGACCTGATGACAGATAAATAAAGGAGCATGAATCGCCTGTCATTTCAAATTATAAATGGATAGATTATTGTATATAATAGTATCACAAATAATTTTTATATGAACCTTTTTAAATGACTGGTGTTATATAACTGAAAAACTATAGCAAACCTGCTTTATAAAGGCAGAAAATAAATCGACGTAGTACAGTAGAAAATCCAAATGCACCCAAAACTTTTGGATGACGAAACAAAAAGGAGGAAACGATAAGAAACATAAAAAAAAATTACTGTACATCAAAACGTCAAGATAAAGGGTCTAATGAGAATTAGGCCCTTTTGCCTTTAAACTAAAGGGTAACATACTGCTATCCTTTCGTACAAATAAAGCTTGTCATTGATAGATTGATCAATGTTCTGATTGATAACAAAGGTGGGTAAAAGAAAGTTTGAGACCGCTAATACTTCAAAGATTTCCAAAAAATATGAAATGATAAAAATCATTACAACAGTAAAATTGATAATGAGAAAGTCAGTAAAGGTTTATTGGTTTTGCAAGCTATTTATTGATCGGTAGCGATGTTGGTGATTTCAGCAAATCTATTAAGTAATTGCTTTTTCCAACTCTTCTCTATTTTCTTCACCCCATTTTGCTGTGGATTTTATAATAGGAATTAATGACTCGCCCAATTTAGTTAGACCATATTCAACTTTAGGAGGTTTTACATCATAGATTTTCTTGGTAAGAATGCCGTGCTGTACAAGTTGATTTAACTGATTTTCCAATACTCTCCTTGATGCATTTGGGATTTTTCTTTGTAGATCACCCGGTCGAATAATACCGTTATAAATACTCCAGATCAAGCTAATTTTCCACTTTCCGTTCATAACCTCCATAAATAAATGAAGCCCACATTCTACTGTAACAGGTATTTTTCTTTCATACATAGCAAATCATTTTTCTATACAAATATAATAATAATGATACGGACAAATTTATCCGTACTTGACTGAGTTGCTTAATGCCTTTACTTTTGAAAAAAAAATATGATGATGAAATATAAATTATTTGGTTCAAAAACAGGTTTATACGCTAGTGAGGTTATTTTGGGAGCTGCAAATTTTGGAACTCGTAAAGGTTATGGAGCAAGTCCCGATGAATCGAAAAAAATACTTGCGGCATATCAAGAAGCGGGAGGCAATTTTATTGATATTTCTGATCTTTATCAGTTTGGTGAAGCAGAAGAAATAGTAGGTGAATTTTTAGAAGGTCAGCGAAATAATTTTATTGTCTGTTCAAAATATACAAAAAGTAGTGACATAAAGCCAGCAATAAGCAATTATGGGAATCATCGTAAATCGATGAAGCAAGCTGTAGAAGCAAGCCTAAAGCGATTGAAAACGGATTATATTGATATTTACATGCCTCATTTTGATGATGGTGTAACTCCATTAGATGAAATTATAAGAGGTTTAGAAGATCTCATAAAAGAAGGGAAAATTTTGTACACCGGTTTAACCAATTTCCCTGCCTGGAAAGCCGCAGCTATTGGAAGCTCGACACAATTAACCGCACTTCAAATCGAATATAACCTGTTGCAACGAACAGCTGACCGCGAATTAATTCCTATGGCACAGGAATTTGGATTGGGAATTATGATGTATTCGCCAATGGCAGGCGGGTTGCTAACTGGAAAATATAGAACCGGAGAATCGGGACGTATCACCATGGGACAAGATTCCAATTATAAAGAAGATGAAAAAACAAAAGTAATAATTGATCAACTGATTTTAATTTCAAAAGAAGTAGATGCAACACCCGGCCAGGTTGCGTTTGCCTGGGTTTTATCAAAAGATACTTTCCCTTTGGTTGGAGCACGTAAAATTTCGCATTTTGAAGACAGCTTAAAGGCAACTACCATACGCTTAACCGAACAACATCTTGCAACATTGGATCAATTAAGTGCTATATCATTGGGATATCCGCACGATCTACTGGCGACAGTGAGAAATTAATGTAGTTCATAACCAAATTAAAACCATAAATAATGGAATTACAACTTTAAAGTAGAGACAGATTTATGCTGCAATATGCTGCATAAATCTGTGAAAGTATAAAAAAACATTATTTTTATCTGAGCGGGTTCATAACATACTTGACATCAAAAAATTCGATTAGGCGTTGTTACAATTTTTAAATAAATTTGTGATAACAATCATATCATATGACAGCACGCCCTATCTTAAAGGATCAGACAACAGAATTTCGTACCACAGAACGTTTATCATTCAGAAAGACGGTGGAGGAACACCGGGATGATGTCTATAATTCTTTATTTGATTATTTTCGCAATTATACGAAATTCGTGCTCTCCCCACTGGACCAAACGCTGATTAGAGCTGCTTTCAAACTAAAAAAAGTACGTCGCCGTCAGTTTCTTGTTCAAGAAGGAGACGTTTGCAAATACATTTGTTATGTGATCTCCGGAGCTTTACGGATTTATTCCGTAAACGAACGCGGGCAGGAAGCAGTTGTAGCATTTGCTCTAGAGGGGAATTGGATATCGGACTGGGAAAGCGTAGTAACACAGAGCCCTAGCCGATACTATATAGATGCAGTCGAAAACTCGGAGATCTTGCAGATATCACCTGCAGAATTGCATCTTCTGGAGGCAGAGGTTCCAGCGATTAAGGAGTTTCTTCGGCTTGAGCAACGATTAGTAGCGGTTACAACACAAAAACGAATACATGCTGCTATCAGTATGAATGCTGAAGAAAGATACTTGGACCTGTTGGAGCACCATCCGGAATATTTTCAAAAATTCTCACAAAACATGATTGCTTCCTATCTGGGGATTAAGCCTGCGACCCTTAGCCGACTCAGAAAGCGCTGAGCTGCCTTTGAATTCTGATGTTAGTTTGTAATCGGTAACCGGTTAGCAATTCTCCCCTATTTTGTCAGCCCGTCTGCAAAAGTACTGTTATGATTTAGCATGCATGACCATCAATTCTGAAAATTAGTCAAATGATCTTTTTTACCACCCATTATTATATTTTTTGATAAAAGTCAAAAAATAGCAATTTACATCCTACGACCTTTGTGATAATCAAAATCGATAAAAATGAAAACAGTATTAATTACCGGGGCAAATAAAGGGATTGGCTTCGAATCAGCACGTCAGTTATTAAAAAAAGGATTTCATGTTTTTTTAGGCAGCCGAAATATCAACAACGGTCTGAAAGCCGCCGAACAGCTACAAGCAGAAGGGCTAATCCACGTTGAGGCTGTTCAGATTGACGTTACTAACGAGGACTCAATCAATGCTGCCCGCAAAGAAATCGGAAACAAAGTTGGCACATTAGATGTACTGATCAACAACGCAGGAATCAGTGGAATTGCTATCGACAGCGCAGGGCATATGGTTCCTCAGACAGCCATAGATACCGATATAGCAGTTTACCAGAAGGTCTATGACACCAACGTGTACGGGCCAGCAAGGGTTATCAAAGCATTTATTGATCTTTTAAAAAATTCTCCGGAACCACGGATCGTTAACCTGAGCTCAAGTCAAGGTTCTCTTACCCTACACAGTGATCCCAACTACCTATACTACGATGTAAAAGGTGTCGTATACCTTTCTTCAAAGGCCGCCCTGAATATGTATACGGTAAACCTTGCTTACGAGTTACGGGATACACACTTTAAAGTGAATGCAGTTAGCCCAGGATATACCTCTACAGACTTCACCGGCAAGAACGGCGGTTCGGTTGAGGTGGCAGCCAAGCGTGTTATTAAATATGCTTTGATTGGCCAAGATGGGCCAACTGGAAAATTTTTCTGTGAAGAGACAAATCCAGCTGGAACCGGTGATATTCCCTGGTAGAACTAAAATAAGATGCTGCGTCCAGAGATCAGCATCTTATTTTACAACAAAAAACACTTGATAAATGAGTTTAGTAGAGCGCTTAAAGACATGCTTATGTTTGAAGATAATAAAGGTTTAGTTTTCATCGTGGATATCAGCGGATATTCACAATTCATCAGAGAAATAAGTCCACCACAGGGGATTTCGATTATTCGCCATTTATTAAAAGGAATAATTAAATGTAACTTTCTATCTTTTAAAATTTCAGAAATAGAAGGAGATGCTATTTTGTTTTATCATTTAGGGACACCACCTTCAGTAAAGGACATTTTAAAGCAATTTGGCCATATGCGTAATTCCTTTAAAAAAAACCTTCGCCATTATTATTTGAAATTCCCCAACATTAAACACCTAGATCTGAAAGCAATAGCTCACTACGGTAATTTAGTTGAATTTAGAATAAATCGCTTTTATAAGCTCTATGGTAATATCCTGGTAGATGCACATCGATTATTAAAGAATAGTGTACCTTCTCATGCCTATGTGCTATTAACTACTGATTATTTAGAACAGATGAGCAACTTCCCCATAGATTATAGTAATACATATGGCACATATCAATGTGATATCTATGACGTCGGATCACTTTGCTACACGTATTTTCCTTATAACGATGCAAACTGAAGTAAGAACGTTTTGACTACCTGAATCAAAGAACCCAATAGTTGCCCTGAAGACTTACCATTTTTGTAAGCTTCCCAGTTTTTCAAACAACTTATAATTAGTATGTAAGTTAATTCTGATCTCCTCCCAATTTTAGGAGCATTGTAAAGTAGAAAAATTTGCTGTTTTGACCTGATTTTCAATAAACATTTCAGGCGTTAAATCCCCTAAACAGCTATGGGGTCTGAAGGTATTATATTCGTGTCTCCAGTCTTCAATTTTCTGCTTGGCATCCTCCAATGAAAGGAACCAATTGGTATTTAAACATTCGTCTCGGAAGCTTCCGTTGAACGACTCAATATACGCATTATCCGTTGGTTTTCCAGGTCTGGAGAAAACGAGTTCAACTTTTTGTTCGTAGGCCCACCTGTCCATTTCTTTTGAGATAAACTCTGATCCATTATCCACTTGAATTTTCTTTGGCTTAGCTCCTTTAAACAACCTCAGTTCTTCAAGAACTTCTACAACCTGATAGCCCTTTATACCCTGTCCAACATGGATTGCAATACATTTACGGCTATAATTATCCACTATAGTTAAGCAACGGATTTTCTTCCCATCAAACAGTGCGTCGGAGACAAAGTCCATGCTCCAGCAGTCATGTAAATTGGAAAATGAAGGTCTTTCAGAGCGATGCGAAGCAGCCCGACAGCGTCTGGGCCGTTTACTTCTCAAGTTCAACCCTTCTTCTTTATAGATGCGATAAATCCTTTTATGATTATCTGGCCATCCCTCACGCCGTAAAAGTATATAAATCCGCCAAAGCCCATAACGTACTCGAGTCTCAGCAATATCTCGTATTCTTAAACGTAGGGAAGTATCTGCACGCTTACAACTTTTGTAATACCACATGGATCTGTTCAAAAGTGAGATATGGCAGGCCCTGCTTAAGGAGACTCGATAATCGGAAATCAAGCCTTTGACTATTTTACGACGCTGGAAAGGCTTCAATACTTTTATTCATCATTGTCTGTTTTCAATGGGATTCATGAGACGCTACGCTTAGTTTTTTTAATACATCCTGCAACATCTGCTTATCCAAGCTCAGATCTGCAACAAGTTTCTTAAGTTGTGCGTTCTCCTCTTCTAACTGACGTAACTTTCGTAGTTCAGAAACCCCTAAACCACCGTATTTCTTCTTCCAATTGTAGAATGTTGCCTCGCTGATACCCAGCTTGCGACATACTTCCTCCACTCGGGTCCCGGTCTCGGACTGCTTGATAGCAAAAGCAATCTGTGCCTCGGTAAACTTCGATCTTTTCATCGTTTTTCCTCCTATTTAAAATTAGTAATTCTGGTCCGAATTCTATACTTTTAAAATGTCCAGTTTTTTGGGAGGAGGTCAATTCTAAACCCTTTATACAGTGCAACTTCATAATAGACTTGCTGCTCATTTAAAAAAGAGAAAAATGGTTAATTCCTATTATACCGTCGCACAATTCCTAGCATTCTACTAGTCACCTAACAACTACCTGATGTCGGAATTACTGCACCTTACATACATAACGGAATTTTAAACAATCACATAGGTTATCTTAAATTTATATAAATCTGCCATGCATATGATCTACCCGGCACGTGAACAAATAGCCAATAATTGGTTCTATCAGGTGACCAATCCACTACTTAAAAAATTGGATCTTTCATCTGATGACGAGAACAGTACTTTCTTATTTTTGAATGCCATTACTGCCATTTGATACCATATGGCAGGTCATGAAAAAATTACCAAGATAATGAAGGATTGAGAGCCCTCCTCATAATTAAAGTGCTCAATAGAGCGCTTTAATTATACTATTGCGTTCCTTTCGAAAGATCTACAATTGTGCCAACAGGAAATAATGCTCTAAACACAGTCCCGATAAATGGTCTTGCTATAAATATTTGAAGTGGAAAAGCAACGATAAAGTTGAAGCATATATTTCTACCCCAAGCCAAGATGGTTTCTAACGTAAATCCGTGCATCAAAATGCTTCCATATAAAGACATTGAAATCACCATACCTGTTACAAAGCAAAAAGCCGTAACCAAGCCTTTTTTCATTTCTGATTCATCTTTACCTACTAATTTTGACGCAATTCGAAATGCTACGGGAGCTACGAAAAACCATTCTATCAAGAAAGCTACTAAAAAAGTCAGGGGAAACATCAGCCAGATATTTTTTATTCCAACCATTGAAAACCCTTCCTGTAAAACGACATTATAAGTTGTCATAGCGATGACCAAAAATACAACCATCAGGAAAGTATAAACTATTTTTTCTTTTTTGTTTATTGGCATTTTATTCATTCTATTTTGAAATTATGATTTGAGCAATTTTATTTAATGAGGTTAATGCAGTGAAAAGTTCATCTAATTCTTCCGCTGTCAACAAATCTCTTTTTAATGCAAAATGCTGCTCCATGCTCTCTTCCACCTGATTAGCGAGATCAACTCCTTTATCAGTTAAATGCAAACGAATCAACCGCCGATCCGATTCTGATCTTACCCTTTCCACTAATCCAAGATCAACTAGTTTGTCAACTGATTGCGAGAAAGGCCCCTTTTCAAGCCCAATACTTCGCGAAATCGATACCATCGAGAGATTCACCGAGTTTTTAATCGTCATTAATATCCTTTCCTGCGTGAGATTTACTATAGAAAGTTCCTTTGGTAAATGATAATCTTTAAAAAAAGCATATTTAATTAAATCTGCATGATTCAGCTCTGTCGATATTTTTCTCATCGCACCAACTTTATTAGTTATAAATATAATGGTTACAAATATAACTATTATATTTAAAATATAATATATTTGTCAAATATTTCACGATATATTGTTATTTAACAAGTTTATCGAATAATAGGATGAAAATAAGTCCTCACTATGAAGTTTTAAAATTCGATAGAGCTTGTTATTAAAGGTGAAATAGCATTAAGGAATGCAACCTTGAGTTATGGATTCGTGTTTGTTTTTTTGGCATCCATGGTCTCCCTCCGGTCGGCTTTTGATTACTTTTTTCATCAAGGAAAACCTCGAAGAGAATCTTGAGTGCCAATAAAATCAAATCCTTAACGAAAAAAAGTAATTTCCTGTCACGGCATGAGTGACAACATTTAAATCCATTCTCTCCAAGCTGAGAAAGCAAAGCGGAAAGGATTTCTTCTATAATTCCAGTCAAGTCAATGAACATCAACCGTTAACTTTATACATCAATAATAAGCCTTGGACTCAGGCATTGGAGATGCTGTTGGCCAAACAAACATTAACCAATAGTATTCGAGGTAATAATGTATTGATACAGCGAAAAGATGCCGACACGGAAAATCAGACAAGAACGCTATCCCTACAAAAACAAACACTAAAGGGGATTGTAACAAACAGTACAATCACTCCCATGGCTGGCGTTACTGTCCAACTGATCGGTACCACACTCGATATAGCGACTAACGACCGCGGCGAGTTTCAGTTTGATCAGGCGCCTCTTTCGGAGGAACTCCGTATTAATTTCATCGGATATCAGGAACGACGAATATCTTATCAAGGATCATCCTTATTACAAATTACACTGATCGAAGAAGTGAAAACGATTGATGAAGTAGTTTTGATAGGTTATGGTGTTCAAAAGAAATCGGATCTTACAGGAGCTGTCTCCGCTGTACAGGCTAAAGATTTCACACAAGGTGCTAATACTAATGCCCTGCAGCTACTGAATGGTAAAGCTCCCGGCGTCACCATTAGTCAAACGAATTCTGCTCCAGGAGCCGGCACAAAAATTCAAGTTCGTGGAGCAGGATCGATCAATAGCAGCAATGATACACTCATTGTTGTAGATGGATTACTAAGTATTGACCCCAGTAGTTTAAGCCCCGATGATATCGAATCAATTGATATCCTAAAAGACGCCTCCCCTGCTGCAATATACGGAACTCGAGCAGCAAGCGGTGTTGTACTGATTACCACAAAAAAGTTAAATCAGGTATAACAATCACTAAATATGATAGTTACGTAGGAGTTCAAAATGTCGCTAAAAAATTATATGTACTCAATGGAATCAGATAAAAAAACAATGCATGGACTAGTTTTTTAAATTCAATAAAACAATAAACAGTGGTATCTACCTATAGTTGCAGGATTAAGTGTAGGTATCCCCATGAATCTAGGTTAGTTATAGACAATAAAGAAATCGGTAAACTCATATCCTTAGCTAGGTTATCAATTTTATATATCCAACCTTCCAAACTAATTTAACGTAACCGAAATGCCCCAAAATAGTGAAAACTTTATGGGGCATTTTCATTGTGGCAAGATACGGTTACCAATTGCTGTTCTGCTGCTTGTAGGCGACCACTTTAACTATTTTTTAAAAAGTAAGTCGTTAACAGTTCAAAACTGTCGAAACTCGGACTGTAGTTTTCCAATTCCCCGAAACCATAGTTCACATGTACAAAAGGTACATATGCGAGTGCACTCTGTTTTTGATCAGACAATGTATCTCCCACATATACGGGATGCTTAAGCTTGTATTTTACGATCAGATCTGCCATGTTTTCATATTTAGATTTGCGGTTTCCACCATGAGTCCGATGATCGACAAAAAACGGTTCCAGACCATGATACTTTAAAAATAACCGGACCACATTTTGATCACAGTTACTGACAATAAAAAGTAAATACCGCTGCTGCAATTTCTCCAGGCCCTCTTTGACACTTTGGTACAAAGGTGCTCCTTCTGTTTGGATCAACCGTTCAGTCTCCGTTTCAACTGTATCTACGATGAACCGAATTTTATCCTGAAACAGATCAGGAAT